>ODAJ012176106.1_pt1 | contig 25672 bp, 26 predicted proteins | sample 1539241 | NCBI WGS metagenome assembly ODAJ01 (sample SAMN02144231, study PRJEB22623) | gut metagenome | biome: sheep rumen | host: Ovis aries | place: New Zealand
CTCCCGAGGCGGGGGGTCGATACGGCGGATGCCGCGGCGGAAGCCGTCCTTGCACCAGGAGTCGGGGTCGCGGACACCAGCTTGCCGCCCTGGAACGTTCCCCTAGCCGACGGAGCTCCGCCCGTAGCCGCAGAAAGTTGCTTGGCTTTCAATTCCATCCTATACTGCATCTTCGCGTCAGCCACATCATCAGGATCGTCCGGCCAGTCGCAATACTTTCTCCAACCTTCATCCCCTCCATTCGCCGGGGGTTGCTGCCCCGCTGTCGGAGACGCTTGGTTCTGCGCGTTTGCGGAAGGTTGCGTCTGGCCCTTCTTGTTATCGAGTTTCGGCTTGTTCCTGACGTAGGCGATAATGCCGGCCGTGACGGCAGCCGCAATGTCTGCCGCCGTTATGTATTTGGAAATGTCGAAGCCCTCGGCCATTTTCTACCCCTATTGCTTGCACTCCAGCCAGCAAAGCTGCATCAGCTGCCGCTGGTAGAGGTTCCAAGGGACGATTGCAAAGCCCTTTGCCCCCCAATCCTTGCCCCAGTGGTTCTGGATGTAGACGCCCTTCTCGTCATATCCGCAGACGAGGACGGCGTGCCCTCCGAGAAGAGTCCCGCTTCCGCTCACGGTGAAGTCGGGATTCGGGTCGTACCAGCCGTCCGTGATTTTGAATCCAGCGATGGCAAGGTCGTTCATGTGCAGCAGGCGTTTCACGATTCGGTCGTCGGCGCTTCTCGACGTTTTCACCATGAACCAGTTCTTGATGATTGGCTCCGGGCAAATCTTCACGCCGCAGTTGAGCCCGAGGTCCACGTATGTGCCGCCGACGGAAATCCGGCCGTCCTTCTCCTTCGCCTTGGCGTAGATTTGACCGGCATCCATGTTGACCAGCTTCCCTGTGTACTTCCAGACGAGGGCTTCGAGCAATTGCGCGACGCTGTATCCAACGCACCACGGGTCCTGTCCCTGGTATTCTGTCGGGGTGCAGAGCTGGCGGTTGTCGATCTTCAGCGGGAAGATGCCGGTAGTTGGGATGGTGACCTTTGAGGAGTTCTTGTAGTAGTCCTCGCGAAGGATGTCGTCGTGCCGGTATTTCTCTATGACCTGCCGGTTTTCTGTTGTGAAATCGTTTCCGCTCATTTTATCCTACTTTTCCGGGTCCCAGGAAAGCCGTCTGCGGGAAGAACCCTTGCCGATGATTACCGTTGCGCTATCCGGAAGTCCAGAATCGAGCAACAGCTTGCACATGTCGAAGTCGGGGACGTAGATGGTGATGTTGTCGGAGACATTCTTGAAGGTGTCCTTCTCAATCTTCTTGATTCCAACACCAAGCACTATGGTTTCCAATGCCTCGCAATTCTCGAATGCACCCGGTTCAATCACCGTCACCGTGTCCGGAATGGTGACTTTCGTGATACGGTCATTCCCGAAAAATGCACCGGCGCCAATGACATGAACCTCATCCGGAATGGTGATGACCGTGTCATGACCATCATACTTGTCCAAGGTTCCCTTGTCATCCACATCAAAGGAGAGCCCGCCATTCTTGACCTTTTCGGCCCAGGGCGTGTTCTTGAAACACCTATCAGGTTCCTTGATGATTTCTTCAAACAAACCTGATGGAAGCTTGACCTTTGCCAATTTGGTGCAATTTTGAAATGCACCCCAGTCAATCTTTGTCACATTATCAGGAATCGTGACAGATGTCAGCCCCGAACAACCATCAAACGCACACCATTCAATACTCGTCACGCTGTCTGGAATTACCATAGATGTCAGCGTCGAGCATCCTCTGAATGCCGTATATCCAATTTCCGTCACACCATCTGGAATGACAATAGATTCCAAACTTGAACAAAAATAAAACAAACCTCCCGAAATTTTCTTGAGTTTAGTCGGCAAAGTGACGGATTTCAAGCTGGAACAACCAGCAAACACATCACCCCAAATGTCCGTCACGCCATCTGGAACCAAAACAGACGTCAGTTTGGAACAATTCTCAAACGCACAGCCCCCGATGCTCGTCACGCTGTCCGGAATCGTGAGTGATGTCAAGCCGGAACAATCGCGAAATGCATTGCTTTCGATGCTCGTCACGCCGTCTGGAATCGTGACCGATGTCAGCCCGGAACAATCGGAAAACGCACGGTCGTGGATCGTTTGAACGGTTGAAGGTATTTCAAATGAACCTGACACATCCTTCGGCGCGCAATATAATACAGTCTTACTGTCATTGTAAATAGCATTCTCCGCCTTCACAATGTCAATCTTCTCAGAGTTCACTTCATCTGGAATTGTCATGGTTTTCAATGAGGTGCATCCGGCAAAAACACTGTCATACACATAACCGGTAATAGATTTTGGAATGTTGACTGTTTTCAATCTGATGCAATTCATGAATGCCCTGCTTCCCAATTCCTTCACTCCGTCTGGAATGTGGATCTCCTCAATGCCTGAATCACAAAATGAACAATAATCAATGATTTCCAAACTATCCGGCAGTTGAATTGTTTTCAATGATTGGGTGAACGCAAACACATATGGTTCAATTTGTTTTATACCGTCCGGAATTACCAAATGTGAATCGGACCCAATATAATCTACCACATGGTCTCCTTCAATCTGCAATCCCTTATAGGGGATCTTTACCTTGGCGGATATTGTCGGGTCGTCTCCCGCATGTTTTTTTGCCTGTGACCTGATGCGATTTCCATTCGGAAGATAGGCGTTCGGCCACACAAGCCAATTATCGCCGCCAATTCGGATGACCCCTTCAAGACCGCTGTTCGCAATCCATTTCTTGACATCTTCCATAAGCTTCTTGCAAAGAAACTTGGCACGATATTCAGGGACAGTTCCACCATCAAATCGCCAACCATTCCATTTAGATGAACTGTGATAAGAGAATGGTGAAAGACCCAGGAATTTGGCCCGATTGAAAACCTTATAAAGCACATCAAGTGCATCATCCTCATCAAAATCGGGAATAGGGATGTTCCGTGCTTCGTCAATCTCGCTTTCCTTCACCAGCTTCTTCAACTGGCTGAATGTTATCGTCTCTTTCATTTCGGCAATCCTATCTGTTCCTGATTCTGTTGATGTTCGCCTCGCACTGGGCTTCCGCCTCGCGGCAGAGCCTTGCAAGCGAGTTCCAGAGCTTCATCTTGTCGGAGTCGCTTCCTACGTCGGCCCACCGAAGAGCGTCCTCGATTGGACGAACGCACTCCTTCCTGAACTTCTCCGTCATATCGTCGTTGTCCACGGATTCCTTGACAAGCTCCCTGAGTTGATTGAACGTTAGTGTCTTTTTCATCTTACCAGTTTTCCCAAATGTAGTGTTCTTCCCCGAAATGGTTCGTTCCGCCCGTTTTATCGGGTTCCTGCTGATTCGTCGTTGTCGTCGGGGCGACGACCGGCCCTCCCTCGGTTTCCTCGATGAGGTTGTCTTGGAGAAGCGGGTCGTCCGGAGCAAGGACGGGATGCACCTTCGCACTGGCGCACCCCACGAGGGTCAATGCCGCGAGGATGCCGAAGAGGCAGAGGAGTTGTTTGAGTGTTTTCATATTCCGAAGCTCCTTCTAGCCGCATCGTAGGCGTTCTGGTAGACGGAGTTGTCGTTCTTCGCGGCCTGATACGCAGCCTGAAGCCTTGCGACCTCCGCCGCCCTTGCATCCATGGCAGCCCGCACGGCGGCATTGTCCGCATCGAGCTTGGCCTTGACCGCCGGGTCGATATGCGATATTGTCCCCGAAATCTTCCTATTCCAGCCAGTCGGATTGACGACCGTCGAAGCGGAACGCCCTGTTATGGTTATGCCGTTCGCCTTGGCGAGGTCTGGATGTTCGAGCCAGAACCTCTGGGCATTTGCAGACGTGTCGAACCTCTTTGGAAGATTGGCCGCCGAGAACCCGGTTCTGACGGCCGGGGCGCCTGCGGCGGGAGCGGCAGACGCGGTTTTCGCGGTGCCGGTGAACGCCCTTCCAGTTCCGTCGTGGAGTCCCTTCGCCGCTGCCAGTTCGGGGTCTAGTCCGGAAGCGGCCGCTGCCGCCTGACGAACTTCTTTCCCAATTGCATTCATGGCATCTTTTCCGCCGAAATTCTTGTCCAACACACCTTCCAACCTTCCCAAAAAGTCAGGGTCAAGCTTCTGTGCGGTTCCATCCGGGGAAACAAGAACGGCGCCGGCCTTGTCGAAATCCCACCAGTCCTCAGGCCCGTTCACAAACGCAGAGTCAACATCCGCGATTGGCATCTTCGCATAGGAGCCACCCTTGAAGAACTTGTATGCCTCCAACGGCTGGCCGCTCCTGTTGACATGGAAATAGATGCCATCGCGTTCGACCATCTTCCCCTGACGAATCATATCATCACGCCACTCCTGGCTTCCCCAAACGGGACCCTTCGGTGCGGCTGCCGCCTGGGCCGCATCGCCGGGCTGGTTCTTCTTGTCGTCAACCTTGGGCTTGTTCTTGATGTATGCGATGACCCCGGCGGTCACGGCCGCAACGATGTCGGCAGCCGTGATATACTTGGAAATGTCGAACCCCTCATCAGCCATTGCGCGCCTCCTTGATGAGCTTGCGGAGCTGTCCGACCGTCAGCGTGAACTTCTGGCTTTCGCGGACTCTACGCCTCCTTGAGGCGGCGGCTCGGTTGGCGGCCCTGGTCTGGGCTCCCTTCTTGGCGGCCGCGCTTCTCTTCGCCCTCAAAGCGTCTGCCGCAGCCTGCGCGTTGGCCGCCTTCGTCTGCGCTCCGCGCTTCGCGGCATCGGACCTCTTTTGGTGAAGGGCCTGAGCGGCGGCTTTGTTCGCGGCTCTCGTCTGAGCGCCCTTCTTCGCTGCGGCGCTCCTCTTGGCGAATTCGGCATCCGCCGCGGCGGGCTGAGCCGGAGTTGGTGCGGCGGACGGGGCCGCAGGTGCCGGGGCGGCCGGTGCGGGAGCCGCTGGAGCCGCCGGAGAAGCCGGAGCTGCCGCAGGTTCAGCCGGAGCACCACCCGCCGTAGGTTCAGCCGCCGGTTGACCTCCCGCATTTGGCAAGGGCGGCGGGGTTGCACCCCCCGCATCGGGAGGATTCATGGCCTCTCCCTTTGCGAGAGCGGCTTCCGCCGCGGCCTTCTCTTCCTTGTCGTCGTCCTTCAAGTCCATCTTCTCCATGTTCTTCATCAATGCGCGGAGAAGAACGGTCGCCGCCGCAACAAGGGCCGCATACCACCTCGGGGACATGAACGAACGCAAAGGCTTGAGCAACGTGCCGAGGATTACGCCCTGGACGGCACCCATCGCCATCGCGCCGGCCATCTTGCCGGCCTGATAGCGAACCTTGTCCAAGTTGCTCGCTTGACCCTGCTCTCCCTTCTTGTGAATCTCGTTCGCGGAAACCTCCAAGTCCTTGATGACCTTCGCAAGTCCCGGATTCTGCTTAGGGCTCCACGACATTTCCTTCAAGTCCATTTCGAGTTCTGCAACGATGCGGGCGAGCTTCTGGGCATAGTCGTCCAAAGTCCAGGTTGACCTGGACCAGGTCTTCTTGTCTCCGAGCTCCTTCGCAGCACCCTTCGCGGTCTGATATGCGTTCTTGGCGCCGGTTGCGACGTTCTGGGCGATGCTCTTGCCGACGTCGACCGCACCCTTGCCTAGCTTTTTCAGGAAGTTGCCGAATCCTTCGTTGACGGCATCCGTCTCGCACCACTTGTCAAAATCCTCTAGAATGGACTCGCCATCCTCCTTGATTTCGGTAGGATACACGCCTGTCTCTGAAACGTCCATTGCAATCTGCTTGAATGCATCCTTGCGGTCGGAGAACTCGAACTCGTCTTGCGCCTCGCCGTATTCAGACTCGAACCCGGTTCCATACCAGACCTCGTAGAAATGAACATCGTCGACCGCTTCGGAAACGAGCTGGCGAAGTTGCGCGAGCGTAAGACGAATCTTGGTGTTCTCGTCCACCTTCTTTTCATCGCCGTCCGACTTGCCGTCCTCCGGCTTTTCGTCTCCAGTCGGCTTGTCATCAGACTTCTTCTCCCCGTCCTCCGGCTTCTCTTCGCCGTCCTTCTTCTCGGCACCCTGCGCCTTGCGGTCGTATCCATTGGCTTTCAGTTCGTCGTTGGTCTGCTTGAGGGCGGCTTGCGCCTGCTGGATGAACGCATCCATCTTGGCAACCATGTCCGCTGCAGCCTTCCCTCGTTCGGAATCCTTCCGGTAAAACTCGTTCGCCTTGATGACGGCATTCTTCAACCATTCAATCTTCTTGATGTACTGATTGATGAGGGTTGAAAACTTAGCAGTCTGACCCGCTCCCCGGATGCTCTGCTTGGCAATCGGGGAGTTGCCGTCGTCGTCGCTGTTCAGCCAGCTGTTGACATTGTTTGCAGCAGCCTTGGCCGTATTCATCCAACCGGCGGCCTTCGACCTAGCCCTGTCCCAAAGCCCCTCGTCGATTTCCTCCGGCTTGTTGTCGATGAACATCTTGTCGATGCACGCAAAGATGTTCAGATGCCTGTTCTTGCTGATTCCCCATCTGTTCAGGACGTCGACCAGGTTTTCGAAACCCCGCCCCATTTCATCTTCGTTCTTTCCGTTCAGAACATAGTCGTAGACCACGGACTTGGGGATTCCCGCATATTCCTCGTAATGGTCGAAGAGCTCCTTCGCCAGTTCCTCGTCGTCGGGGTCGTTTATCCATCCGAGAACGTCGGTTTCGTCCTCGTTGGTCGGCTGGGCTTCCGCCGGGGCTTCCGCCTGCTCGCCGCCGTCCTGACCGCCCTGCGCCGCCTGCTCCTTCTGCTTGGCGGCATCCTCGGCGTCGGCTTCCTTCTTGATTTGCTGGATGTTCTGGATTGCCTCCAATGCGTCGTCGCTGTCGATAATCGCCGTAAGCACCTTGCGGAGCTTGAACGGGTCCTTGACGGCGGTCAACTTTTGAAGGAAGTCCCCCAGAAGTTTCTTGACGATTCCCTGCTCCTTGGCCGGGTCTTGGGCAGGCTGACCGGCCTGCGCATCTGCCGGTGCGACCGCCGCAGGAGCGGGTTCGACCCCAGCGGGAGCTGCCGCCGGGGCGGCTTGCGCCGCGGGCTGCTTCTTGCCGCCGAACCAACCCTTCACGGTGTCAAGGAATCCGGCTTCGTCGATTTCCTCGCCGGTCGCTTCCTTCACCAGTTCCCGGAGCTGGCCGACGGTCAAAGTGAACTTCTGGGTGTCCTTCATGACTTTTGTCTTTCTCTTACCTGTCGCCCCAATCGCGGAAGCGGTGGGTGGTGTGTATCACCCCGGCGATGTCCTCTGACATGCGGCTGAGGTTCCTCCACGCCTGTATCGCCGCCGGATTGTGGCTGTTGCAGACGATGCGGGCCGCCGCCTCGACCTCGTTCTGAGCCTTGCGGAGATGCTCCTCGAACTCGTTTACCTGCTCGTTCGGGATGGTTTCGTCGTCGCCATACTCTTCCTTGACGACCAACTCATCCCCCCAGCGCTTCCAAAAATCCGGGGTTATCTCAGTTGCATTACCGGGATTCCTGAAATGAATCGTATAGGTGCAGACCTCTTCTTCGGTGCCGTTCGGTCCTGGAACGTAATCGTCGTCCGTCTCAACGCTTTCAATGTCGGCATAGTCCGTATGAACCTTGTCGAACCTCTTTACGAGCCAGTCGAACACGTGATACTTGTCCTTCGTTTCAAGACCGTATTCGTGCATGCCGCGAACCTGGATGACAAGGGTGTCGTCGTCCTGCCTGATTTTCTTCGCAAAGACCGTGCCGTAGCCCTGCCAGTGCTTGATTTTGCGACCCTTGCCGGAATCTTCCTTGACAAGTGACCTGAGTTGACTGAACGTAAGCGTTTTCTTCATCTTGTATGTCCTCGTAAGTTATGAAATTTCAATGGATTACATCAACTTCTTGATTTCATCCTCGGCAGCGTTGAGCTGCGCCGAAAGGTTGTCCCCTTCCTTGGCTTCCTCCTTGATTGTAAGACCGAAAATGTCGGTGAAGGAATCAAGGGCATCCTGCGCCGTCTTGACGAATGAAAGGAGGGATTCGAGGGTTTGAATATACTTGAACTGCGGATTGCTCTTGTAAATCTCGGCAATCGTGGTTTCCAGTGCCTTGACGGCCACGCGGAGTCCGGTGCCGACGTGGGCAAGGATATTGGCATACTTGAAGATTTTGGAAGTGTTTTTGAGCAAAGTGAGGAATTTCATCTGAAAATGCCCTTTCTTGAAGGTGTGTCAATGTGTATTTACCGCACAACCGGCCATTTCCGGGACCGATCACCCGGCGGGTAAATAATAGAAAAGAGGTGGGTCAGACATGACAATGAAGAAGGACATTGACGTAAAGCAGGTGTTGACCGATATGACCATTGCAAAGACCATGGACTCCGGGAGCTCCGTGGAGGACCGCAAGAGCAACAACTATGTGAGGAACGGGCGCGTATACATCCTGGGGGACTTCGACGAAAGCATTTCCAAGTTCGTGATACCCGACCTGAACGAAATGATTAGCGACGCGAGCGGGCAGAGGGACGTGACCATACCGTTCTACATCAATTCGGACGGAGGGGACGCAAGCCAGTTGCAGTCGCTTCTCTCCCTCATTGGCATGGCGCACCAGATGGGAATCCGCATAATGACCTTCGTGATAGGGAACGCATACTCCTGCGGCTCACTCCTTGCGGTCTGCGGGGACATCCGGCTGATGGGCAAGGGAGCGAGGCACATGATGCACATGGGCGAGATTGGCTCGTCCAGCAAGACCTACGAGCAGCTGAAACGCAACAACAAGGACGCCAAGGACTTCTTCGACGAGACGGTCAAGACCTACGTCGAGCATACGAAGATGACCGACAAGCAGGTCAGGGAAATCCTGAAGGACGACATCTACTGGATGGACGCCAAGCAATGCCTGAAACTGGGGCTTTGCGACAGCATCGTGTAGAAAACGAAGAAGCCCATCCAGACGGATGGGCTTTCTTGTGCCGGGAACGGCACACAACAATTAAGTTATCAGATTCGGACTAGGCAAGTTCCTCGTCGATTTTTCCGAGCATCTTGACGGCGCGCTTCGGGGTAAGCTTCTCGCCCTCGCGCTTCTGCAACCCGGCGGTGTCGGTCGTCACGCCCATGTCGTTGAGATACTTTTCCGTAGTTTCCAGCTTGCCCGTGATGCTCTGAAGGACATCGGCAATCTGGCCAAAGGTCTTCTGCTGCTCCGGCTTGACCATCGCCGCGATTGTTGGCATGAGGCCTGCGATAATCTTGAGGGCCTGGATGACCTTGCCCATGTAAACGAGATACTTCGTGAGACCGCAAATCTTGGCCCAGAGTTTCTTGAGGAATTTCATTTTGTGTGTTCTTTCTTTTGTGTGTTATGCTTGAAATTGCTAATCGTTCTCAAGGACTTCCAGTTCATCCGCGTCATCCTCGGGGAGTTCGTTCATCTTGACCAGGAACCTGCCGACCGTGTAGACGTGCTTGGCGCTGTACACCTTGCCCATGTCCTCTTCGTGGTCGATGGGAAACACCTTGCAGTGGATGTTCTCGGGCCCGAACAGGTCCTCGACAATGGCATCAGCCGCCGCATGCGTGCCGGCCTCGGTCCCCCGCATCAGGAATTCAATCCTCTGGCGCTTGGTGTCAACCTGCTCCATGCGGTACTTTCCGGGAAGCTTCTCCTTGTGCAGGGTGTCCTCTATCCTCTTGCCAATGTCATACAGCTTCTTGGCCATGTTGATGACGGGCTTACGGTCGTCGGAAATGTCGTCGTCCGTCCACCCTTCCGTGGTCATCATCGCCGTCACGTGCGGACCGTGCTTGCTGAAATCTGGTTTCTTCATGCCAAGATGTATTTACTAGTCGAAATACACTTTGAACAACTGGTTGTGGGCCGGAGCGTAGTTCAGGCATATCTTCTCGATTGCGCTTGTGATGAGCGTCCGGACGTTCTTGACCGCCTGCTCCGTTTCCATCAGCTCGGCTTCGTCCTTATCCGTTTTCCGGGAGTTCTTGTATTTCGCCTGCGCTTCCGCGAGCATTTCGTTCGTCATCGAGTTCCTGACGCGGACGGAGAACAGGTTGGACTTGTGCTTCATGTCGTGCTGGAAGCGGTTGATTGCCTTGATGGTCTCGATTCTCTTGTATTTCAGCCTGCCTATCTGCGGGTCGTCCACGTCCTCCCTTGCAACCTCGGAAACGACTTCGTATTCCTGTGCAAGGTTCTCGTCGGAGTTATCCTTGGAAATCTCCGCAACGGAATGGATGTCGGCATCGTAGTAAAGGGAAACCGTGTCGGAGCAGGAGTCTATGCCCGTGTAGTGCCTGAACCTATCGACGAGGAAGTTCGACTCCGCGTCGCCGACCTGCATCCTGTATTCGGAGTCCATGTGGTTCTTGGCGGTGAGAACGTCGGAGAAGAGGGAAGCCGTGGTGTAGTTGCTCGGAACGACGCTGTTGTTGGCCATCCTGATGTTGTGCGGGACTTCAAGGATGTGCTGGTGGGATGCCTTGTCCATCGTGGCCGAGAGATTCCAGAAGTCGTCTATGGACTCCCCTCTCTTCGCCATGAACGAATGGTAGTCCCCGTAGGTGATTTGGCTCTTCCTGTTCTGAATCGGGAGGGACGGAGCGGAAATGCGGACAAAGGTGTTCGCATACGCCCTTTTCAGCTCTTCGCTGGATATGATGTCCCGGAGGGCCGGATAGGTGGCCGTGATTGCGATGTGGAACGTCCGGCTTTCCTCCGTCGCAAGGTTGTTCTCGACGACGAACTTGAACTGCGTCTCGTTGTTCATCGAGGAAATGCGTTGCGGCTTGTTCAGGTCGGGGTCGTATTGCTTTACGGACTCGTAGAGAGGGTTCGTCTCGCTGATGTTCTCCGGCTTCTTCTCGTTGTTGACGAGGAAGAAGCGTATCGGGGCGGCATCGTCCAGGGAAAATTCGATTGACACCTCCCTCGCCGCCGTCGGAAGGTCGGAATCCACGACGAGCTCGCACCCGAACGTGAGATAGGAGTATTGTGAATTGACATCGCACGGCACCTCTATGTCGAAGCACCTCGGAACGCTCTGCTCGTAGTTGTCGTCCCCGATTGAAGCGATGATGGAAAGACCGCCCGACGGAAGTTTCCTGGACACCTCGCGGAACTCGTCTCCGTCGTATTCGGTCTGTCCGTATATGCCCTCTATGTATTTGACCCCCAGCTTGCTCGGGAACCATTCGTAGCAGTTGTCCGCTATGATTCGCAGAAGGCTCGCCTTTCCCTGGACCTCGCCGCGCTTCGACACGACGCTGTCCGCATAGGACGAATACCAGGAAAGGAACTCCGACCCGGACGAATACACGGTGGATTTGCCGCCGAAGTGGCGCAGAAGCCCGACCCTAGGGGAAATGTGGGAGACTTCCAGGTAGTTCTCGGCCTGGTCGAGCGGAACGACGAAGTTCTTGAACGTCCCCGTGTCGTATACCCCGATTGCATCCTTGAAAGCCGTGCTCTTGGAGCTCATGCTGGAAGAGTCGTCCGGCTCCGTCAGAAGATACAGACCGGCGGAGGTGTTGGCGATGCCCGCGACGCCGTAGACGTTCAGTTCGTCCTGCATCAGGCGGCTCACCATATCCTCCTGCTCCATTTCCAAGTCCTTCTGCAAGCCGTAGTGACCCGGAGACAGGACGAAGCTCTCGTATGCCGACACCTTGTTCAGCTTGTCCACCCTGAACATGTCGCGTATCCTCAGGCGGTCGCCCTTCTGGTGGTTGCTCTCCCACCCGTCCCCCTTGGAAACCTCCCTTTCGAGCGTGTGCATCGTGGAGCCATCCGCATCGGAGTCCGAATCCGTCTGCGTCGGGTCGTTCATGCTGAGGTCGAGGAAATACGGATACTCGATTGCGTCGTTCACGTATCTGCGAAGAAGGACTCCGTTCGCGCGGAGGCGAAGGGTCTCGAACGCATCGGCGATCTTGTCGGATTCCTCCGTCCTTCCGAGGCAAGAGACAATCGTGTAGAACTCGGAGAACTTCGTCTCCGTTCCCCTCTTGTCGTTCCGCATCGCATCGAACCCGGCGAAATCTTCCGTCCCCGTTTCGAAGGCGTCAATCATCCCATGCACCAGTTCCGCGAGGGCATCCAGCTCCTCGTCCTCGCACTCGTCCGCGAACACCGGGCTTGCCAGAATCCGGCTCATGCATCCAAGATAGAACTCCTTGATGCCGTTGAACATCGGGGACGATGTGTCGTATGGCTGCTGTTCCTCCACCTTCGCGCGAAGGGTTGCCACGCCGACCGAACGTGGATTGCAGTCGTATGTCGCGGCGACCATTTCGGAAATCACGTAAAGCCAGTCGTTCACAAGGGAATAGAATCCGTAGAGGCTGCACAGATTCGAATAATCCGTCAACTTGTCCTTCAGGTCGGAGAAGCCGGAGAACTCCCTTGCCAGGAAGGTCGGGTCTATCGTGTTCAGGAAGCCGAACACGGCGTTCGCGCTCCTGCTCCCCGTCCCGGAATATCCTTTGCAGAACTCTTCCACGGCGTTTTCCACCATCAGGTCGTCCGCTACGGAATAGTCCGACACGTCCTGGTCTGGCCTCGTCGTAGGAAGAAGCAGCGCCGCCATCGAGGTGCTGTCCCCGAGGGAGAATTTCGTGATGTTGAGTACGGCTTTGTTTCCCATTCCAGACCCCCTATGGCATGATGCTGTTGTATTTCATCATGGAGAGGATTTCCATGAACCTCGGAACTTCCTGCGACTCCTCGTTGTGCGTGTCGTAGAAGAGGGCTATGTGCCTCGCCTTCGTGGAGAACCAGTAGCCGAACAGCTGCCGGTCCGACATCAGGTCCGTCTTCTGCGGGGTCTCCGTCCCCTCGACGATTCCCTTCGGGTCGGTTATCTTGTCAAAGTCGACGTTCTCCTTCTTCGTCTGCCGCTCGTCGTTCTTCACGAAGAACACCTGTCCGGGCTGGTGGTTGACTCGGTTCGTCCTCCGCAGCTCGAAGGTATCCCTGAAAAAGAGCCGGTAAATCTGGTCGGAATACATATGCCGCTTGTTGTTCCACGCGCTTTCGTTGATGATATAGCCGTTCGGAACGATGGACGGCAGAAGGTTCTCGTTGGTCTCATGCTCGATGTTGAACGTGGCCGGCCTGAACTCGTATTTGTCGTCCTGGATGGTTTTCAGGAAGAGGTTGACAATCTTGTCGCTCTCGATGTATTTGCGGACGAACTTGTCCTTCACGATGTTGATATCCCAATAGGAGCGGGTGTAGAAGTCCTCCACGTTCTTCGTATATCCAATCTTGGATACGGAGGTCACCTGGTATTTCTCCCCTCTCTCGCGCGGGTCCTCGAAAACGCTTATCTCCTTGTCGGACACATCCCAGAACCTGTCGAGCTGGATGTTCGGGCTCTTCACCTTCAGAAAGGTCTTGCTGTTGTTGAGGTTGACCATCCTCCACTTGTTTATCCACTCGTCGAACACGATGACCCTCGGATGGTTGTCCGTGTCGAACGACGCCGGCTCCAAATACAGTCGGTTCAGCAGGTAGTTGATTGCGGTGATGGCGTTGTCCTGCTCCGTGGTGATGTAGAATATCTTCAACTCCGTCCTGTTGTGGTCGTTGAGGAAGCTGTCCTCGTCAACCATATCCTTTCCTACCGTCTTCACCAGGATGTCGCAGATTATCTTGGTAATCGGCCAAGGCTCCTTGTCGGCGTAATTGCTCCAATGGCAAATCGCGGAGAACTGGTACCAGTAAGCGCTGATGAGTTCCAGGCGGTAGACCAATGTGTCGCTCGGCATCTCGTGCCGTATGATTTCAATCTTGTTGACGAGGAACAGGTGGTAGAACTGATCCGACGCCGCGAGCGGGGTAACAATCTTCGCGCCGGTCGTCGTCCCTTCGTGGTCGTCCTTCAACGGGTCGACGTATTTCACCGGTTGCTCGCTCCACCAGACGTTGACCATCAGATGCTGCAGGCGGAAGTATTGTCCAAGCTTGCCGGAGGTGTCGCGGTAGATGATTTGCCCCGTCAGGAGGAAGTTGTTTATCTGGTTGTCGTATTCGAACAGTTCGATGTATTCGTTGGCGAAGTCCAATGGCTCCCGTCTCGTGGAGCCCATGTCCATGAGGCGGGCGTGGAAGGTCCATCTGGTGCCTTCTATGTCGTATACGTATTCGCCCTTTTCCGGATTCGGGGTCGGTTGCCTCTGACTAGCCATTTGCCTTGCCCTCGTTCTCCTGGATGAGAGACAGGATGTTCGTCACATACCGGCTCATGTCCAGATACTTCACCGCGACCCCCGCCGGGACCTCCTTGAACACGCCCGCTCCGCGAACGCCGTTCACCTTCATCAGAAGCCACGCAAGCCTCGGAGTTCCATAGATGTTGTAGGAAATGCTCGGCCACCTCATTTCGCTCGGGCAGACGTATGCCGAAAGGATTTCGTCCGGGAGGTTCACCGCATAGAAGGAGGAATTGATGTTGAGGTTCCACACGCCGTGCTCGTCCAGATATACGTTCATCATCTGCTCCAAGTCCTCCCCGGAAAGGATTTCACCAGACTTGAGCCCGTATTTGGAGTCCAGCTTCTTCGCGACGACCTGACGCATCACGTCCACGAGACGGTATTTCCTCCCCGCCTCGTAGTCGGAATCGTCCACGTTCTTGATGACCGAATCTTCTGCCATTGCCTACGGATATGCTTCAATAACTGTATTTACCGAGGTTTGACAGGTTTTCAGTTCTTCGTCTTGGCTTGCCTGATTTGGGTTTTCGTCCAATAGGGAACGACAATGCCGTCCTTCTTCCGCAATTTCGGCTCATAGCCGCCCTTCGAGCTTGCGAACGCCTTGAGGATGTCCGCTATCGACTGGTGGAAATTGTTGAGCAGTCCGTTGATGTCGATTGGATGCCCCGTCATGTAGGAAGTGGCTGCGACCTCCTTGGAAACCATCTGTTCGCACTCCAAAAGGTCGAGAAGGGTCTTCCCGAGGACGACCTCCTGCGGCATTTCGATGCCCATTCCGCCTTCCTTCGGACGTTCCTCTTTGTCATCGTCGTCATCCTCCGGATGCGGCGACGAAGATTGCTTCCTTTCCGGGGAGCTGTATTCGACGACCTCGCTGAAATGCTCCTTGAAGTACTGCGGCTCCCACTTCTCGCTGAGCAATCCGCGGTCCCCGTCGATGACCCATACCTCGATTGCGTCGCCCATCGCGGCTTCGCACATATCGAAGGCGTCGTCTGGCGTGAGGGCAAGTCCGATTGTGGCATACTCGCTGTCCGTCTTGGGAATCGCGGCACCCAATATGGCATACAGGAGCTTGGAACGCTTCTTTGCGAACTTGCTTATGTTCTTCGGCGTGAAAAGCTTTGTTTCATTTACGATATTGACCATCGGGGTATCTAAATCTTCAAAGGGTATGCTGTTATTATAGGTAGTTAATGACAGCCCATCGCCCTAATGGCATCCTTGTCGCTCCCGCTCGACCCGGTGTAGTTGTAATGGTAGAAGCAGACGACCGGATTGCCCTTGCCTTGGTAGTGCTTAGCCCATGCGCGTATCTTGGATGGCTCTCCCATTCCATTGATGTTGCCGCCCTTGCACAGCTGCCGCAGGAGAAGGGAGTGGTCGGACACAATGAGCGCCGCCTTGGGCTCCTCCCGCCTGTCGCTGGATGGGTGGACCGCGTAGAAGTGAGCCCCATACTTGGTGCCGGACGGGGAGCCGAACGCGCCATTGTAGACGGTCTGGAAACCCTTGGACTTGTAGCGCGGAATCCACTTCTTGTCCAGGTCGTCAGCAAAGGCGTTGTGGGTTTCGGCGACCGTCTGCACAATCACATTCTTGCTCCCGCACTTCTCCACAAGGTCAAAGGCGAAATCCACGTTGTCCCTCTGCTTGTCCAGGGTTGGGTTGTTGGGGTTCTTGCCGGACTTGCCCGCATTGTCGTTGACCACGGAGACAAAGAGCCACAAGCCCCTGGCGCGGCAGGCCTTCACGAGGTACTTGTATGCGTCCCTCATGGTGTCGTAGTAATAGGGCGTGCGATAGGTGTTGGGCGGGTCGGTCCAGCCAACCAGCTCTATGGCATAGCCGCTCAATCCATTCTTGGCGCAAAGGTCAAGGTCCTTGCGGAGCACCGAGCGCTTGCCGCAAGCCCATGAGTTGACCCTCCCATACCAGAATTGGGTGGAATTTGTGCGAATGGGCTTTGGCTTCCTGGTAATGCCAAGCAGCTCATACAGCCAGTATTTGATGCTGTTCATGGGGTACTCTCTTTCTCTTCACCGATGCGCAGGACACCATGGCACCGGGCATATATGATTTACCAAATTAAGCGCGAAACCACCTCCGAAAATTATGATAGTTGCCGTATCGGTAAATACCAGTATGCATCAAACCAAAGGCTGTATGCACTAGTCTTCATCTACGCCTCCGATACACAATTTTCGTCTAGGAACGCCCTAATCTCCTCCGAACTACTGGTGGACATAGCCAACCGATCCAACCGGCAATATCCCATCAAGTGGTGTGCATGAGGTTGTAAGAAACTCATTGTACTCATAACAGCCAACACTGGGAGGCGAATTCCACGAAATACTGGATAGATCTTGACCAAACTGAACATAATCCGAAATGCCGCCGCCCTTTGCCACAGAGTGTGCCGTTAGGTGATAATCATCATTTGATTCTGATCTGAAACCGAGATCGCCGGCATAGTTCTGAATGTTGTTGTCTTGCACATCCGCCGCAGTGGTGTTGGAATTAACATTCACGGTTCCGGACATTATGTTTCCAGCTATGACCGCGGCCGTTGTTCCAAGACCCGTCAGATAGATTCCACCGCGACCAATTATATTGTTGCATATGTGATTTCCATAGGTGCAATATGACCGCTTGATCGAAATCAAGTGGTTGAGATTGGTGCTAGTACAGTTAATGAAAGTGCAGTTTGTGCATTGCCCGCCATACACCAGGCAATCTGTTTTGGTATTGGTGCAGTCCAGAAACAAGCAGGAATCCAGGTTCACATCTCCAATCAACCCTGTGGTTCCTCTGGTGTTGTGACAATTCTTGAACACACATCTTCTGACAACTCTACCAGATGTTGCATTTCCATGTAGCATACAAGATACACCGCCTCCACAGTCTTCAAAAGTGCATCCATCAATGTAAGCCGCACTAAGATTAACTCCTCCCCAACCGCTGGCATCGCATCGCTGAATAAGACAGTTAGTGACCTTGCAAGCATCACCCTGCTGCAGCCAAGCGCCACCATTGCCAGTTGATGTGCAATCTCTAATTATGCAGTTCTGCATGATACAGCTATTAACCAAGAAAGCACCACCTCCGTTCGCGCTGGTGCAATTCTCGATAATGCAATCCTCCATGCGCTGCAACCCGTATGCACCGCCACCTCTACCCTCTTGATACTGCCCATCTCCACTCTCCGTATGACCACCTCTTAAGGTAAAGCCATAAAGGTATCCATGTTGTCCACTCCAATAATTTCCACTACCAACCGCCGTAATGCAACGCTTTCCAGTGTCGGTGGCATCAATAATGCAGTTCTTGGGACCGTGGACGGACCTGATTGTGACCCCACATAAACTCACAAAAGGAAGAGTTACTGGGTCATAGATGCCATCCTCAACCAAAAGAACATCATTCCTTGTTGCAGTTTGTGCGGCGTAGTTAAGTGCGGAGCCACCTCCGCTAATATTAATCGTTGCCATTCGTCCGCCCTATTTAATCCGCAATGCAATTGGTGTCGAGGAACGCCTTGACTTCCGCCTCGGTCTTTCCAAGCGCCTGTGCAATACTTGGCAAATACTGCGCCAGGAGCGCATTCTCCTCAATGGTGTTGCTGGCGTCCCAAATCATCTTTGTGGTCTGGTCGGAATTCAGAAATGCAACAAGTTCGTTAATGAACCCAGCCTCCTGCGCCGCAATGAGGATCTTCAACTTCGAGTATGTGTTAGGTGGCGGAGGGTCGTTGGCAACATAGGCATAATGAGCGAGGATGTGTTCGTTTTCAGAGTCCCACTCATAGCGGTCCAACTCAAGATGCACATCGTCAGACGCTTCCTCCTCAGGGTATACTTCCTCTAACGGATAGAAGTCAAGAGCCTTCAAGATGTCCGGCTTCGTGGTTAAGTCTCCACTGTACCGCACTCCATCTACTATGGCAGATGTAGGAATGCGACTGTTGATGCTGTGTTCGTTTATGTATTGTGCGTAGTCCATGTCTTTAAAGTTCCTTCTTCTCTATTCACCGGTACCATTATCAACAATGCGCCAGCAGTTCAAGAGGAACGTCTGAGCGCTTACATCATAGCGTCCGGCAATGCAATAGGTGTGGATGTGACCATCTTGCTGGATTTCCGGCTCCGTAATCCATTCCACGTTCGTGGTTTGTGTGTATATGGCAACCGCAGATTGTGTCTTCCATTCCAACTCAAACACATAGACGGTATCACTCGGAAGGTTCGCCGGAGCGGTCAAGGTCGGGAAGGTGCCAGTGTTGCCGGAATCGGTGACCTTGTACATGTAGGTCCCGGCATTGAGCGCAAGGGTGGTTGCGGTGGAGGTGGTGATGGGAAGGATGTTCAGGTCGTTGGTTGTCGCTATATGCTTTCCATTGAGGGTCAAAGTGGTGAGGGTCTCATCCCCACGCATGATGTTGGTCGCATTGTTCTCAACCCACAAATTGGTGTTGACCAAATCGGTCAGGCATGCTGCAACGGTATTGTATGCGGCATTGTCATCGTAGCTTATATTGGCGGCATCGTGCGTGTGGTCAGATAACGCTACGTTCTTGTATCCGTTGGTTGGATCACCAATACTGATTCCTCCCGTGCTGCTGATTTTGATGTTCATTGATTGAGTCCTTCCTCTTCGTCCCACATTCCGATGCTTTCATAATATGCTTTGTAGGATTCCGGTGTGTATGGTTCTTCCTTGTAATTGTCAATGGTGTCGTTCACCCCGAGGTCAATTGCCTCGCCCATTATCCTGCCGGTGGCAATTTCAATGATGAAGTTGCCTTCATCCGCCCTGTAGCAGTTGCTGTTCTCAATGTGTGTCATGTTTCAAATCCTTTCCTTACACCGGTATTACCAAGGAGTTCTCGGCTTGATAGATGGTTTCATAGTTCTGATTTGTGTTTGCATCGGTGATGGTCTTCCAAGTTGTGGTATTGTTTACCCCTTTGCCAATCGTCACATTCTTGTAATAAGCGGAAGTGCTTGTGCTTCCTGTACAATCGAGGTATATGTACTGGTTTTCCGGCTCGATGGTGACTGCTTCATAATAAGACTTGCTTTCCGTTGAAGATCCAAAGTGAATGTATTGACACGCCGCTCCAATGTTGCAATACATAACATATCTTCCAAATGAAATATACTTGCATCCGCTTCCAATGGTTGTTTTTTGCAATCTCAATCCAGAGACAATGTTGGAACAACCGGAACCTATGTGCAAATCACGACCGGCGGTCAACGCATTTCCAGACAAAACTATGTTATCACATGTAGAATCAATGTAAGAATAACCACCACCACCCATGGTGAAATTGGAACAATGGTCAGAAATATGGCATCTAGTCAGAGCTCCTTTGAATGTCATGTTATAGCAATTGACTTCAATTTCATTAGCAAAACTTGCTCCGCGCATAACGATGTTGTTCAGGGTGTACTTGGTTCCAGTTGCGTAGATGTAGGAACCAATCCTGTTGAGCCTGCTACTTCCGTTCAAAGACGCGTCCGATGGGTCTGTAATCGATGTGCTGAATGTATAGCACCACTGATAAGAAGTGGAATCGACATTAACGCTATCGCATCCATAAATGCTCATGGAAGTGGATAGTGCCATGTATACTTTACTGGAGCTAGAATACACCAATGCCGACTGGAGGTCCGTCAAAGTATAGCCAGTGAGCATGGTGGATGTGATTCCGGTTATCTTGTATCTCTTGAACTGGATGTTCTTGAAATCGTATCCGCACCTGTTTCCCCACTCGTCCTCCATCTCGTAGATGACGCCCTTGCCGTTGGTTGAATCCGCCCAACCAAATCTTGTCGTGTCGTTGTCCAAGCAGTACTTGAGCTTCCACGCAGATAGATTGCAGTTGAAGAAATAGAAGGTAGGAGTTTCAGTAGTCAAGAAGTTACCAATGGAAGCGCTGATCTTCATGCTTGAAGCTTCCCATGAAACACCAGAAATTTGACTCGTTATGAAATAATAGGAATTGTTGTAATAGAGTATATCGTCACTGTTGTAGGTGGTTTGTGGGTCAAAGGTTCCCGTATAGTTTTTAGTGACCTTCTTTATTGTGTTTTGGTATTTGACATAGGTTCCAATGGAGTATTTCTCAGTGGGATCAAATATCGGTATCGTCTCGTGCATGATAGCACGGGCATTCTCATTAAGAGTGCTGACACTGTTGGCAACAACAAGCACGTCAAAATCATGACCAGCGCTTTGTGTGTCTGTCGTAGAGGTGGTTGTAGTGTAATCGGTAATGCGGTAAGTCATTCCCGGAATCAACTGACTGCTGTTGCGAAGAGCAACCAGATCGGAATATGTAATGAAAACGGTCGGATGCGTGTGACCGTCCAATGCCATGATTCCATTCGATGAAAGCGTCGGTATGCTGACCGTATAAGTGCCATCGGTCAACGAAGAATGCGTATGATTTGCCATCGCAAGATGTTTGTCCTGGTTCAATCCGTCAACCGGACCCAAACGATACCCAATCAACGACCTTGTTGCAATGATATGTTCGGATACACCTGGTCTCGACGGCGTATATGTGCTAAAATCAAGATATGTCGCATTTCTATCACTGGTATAGACATCGCCGCTACTTAGAACACCACCATACTGGTCATACCACAGAAACTGCCATCCTGGTGTTCCCTCTCCATCCATATCTTCATAGAACGTTACCGTATAATGACCTTCCGATGGTGTAGTATCAAAGTTCCAATCGCTGAATTGAAGATTGATGGTCGCGTCAGATGTGCTGGCGGCGCCCAATACGGTCAATGCCGCAGAAGCGCTTGTAGCACCGGTACCACCCTGTTCCACCGGCAATGTTCCGAACTGAGGCTTGACGTTGGCACCGGTTGAATAGAATGCGCCGCTTGCGGCTGCCACATTTTGCAACGCCCCTGTTGTGCTGGTGCCGCCAACGATAACCGAATTGATGGTGTGGCTTGACTTTCCCGTGCCTCCCCTTGCCACTCCCAGGGTTCCCGCGGTCAACTTGCTGGTGTTGAGATCCGGTATGTCGGAGGCTACCAAGGTGCGGAAGGAAACCGCACCGGCGGCGCCGATGGATGGGGCTGCCAATACCTTGTGGACGCCTTGAACGGAACCATCCACGCCAGTGCCTCCCCGTGCCACCGACAATGTACCAGAGGTGATGTTTGCTGCGGAATGTTCATGCGCCGCGGGAGCAAATGATGTTGGCTTGTTGGAAATTTCCTCCCATTTCACAGGGAATGTGACCAGGGCCTTTGTAACCGGTGTGACAGAAGCATCATACAAGGTCGCCGTTGCGGAAAGCCCTAAAACGGAGCGAACATCGTCCAACGTGGAGGTTTCCGGAAGATCAAGAAGTTGAATGAGATCTGCCAGGGTCACATCATTTGAAAGAGACGCGCCGGGCTCCGCCAGCCCCGGCATGGTGATGGTCGCTTTCCCTCCATTGACGGCCTGCACGCTTGTATTCCCATCCGGTGAAACAATCTCGGTGTGCGTATGGCCCTCAGTTGAGATTTCCTTGGAGGTCGTTTGCCTGGTCTTGACCAGATTGCTCCAGGAGGTGCAAAGTTGAGAATTACCATTACCATGATAACAGTAAATAACGGTATCGTATGTGTCTGATGTTTCGGTAGGAATGATAGCAGCAGGCGGCTCATCATACGGTATGGCGGCGCCAAGGTGACCCCAATTAGATCCATTGACCGAAATATCGCTACCACTTGCAGTCGCACCCGACCACCCGGCGATGGACAGGATGGTAATGTCCATAGTGGTATTGCAGGTATCGTCAATCCTGACCCTGCAAGAAGCACCTTGGACTTGTGGAATGTCAACCGTCACCTCATAGGAGTAAGCGACCGGGTCGCCATAGGTTTCGATGAAACCCTTGCCGGTGGCATTGCCGGCCTTGATTGCGGTGTTGCCATCGAACGAGGTCAATGGGTCACCGGGTTGCATGACCCGGTCGGTGTCGTACTTTAGTTCTTTGTAAAGTTTGCTCATCTGTCAAATCCTCTATTGTTGTGTTGCCCCGTCTGCACTTCTCAGAATTTCATTCCAAAGCATCAATGTCCTGCCGGCATCGTCCGTATTAAAACGAATTGGTTTTGTTCCATTATTGTAGAAATGAAACACCACGGCATTCTCTGCATTTGGATCATTCAATCCGGTTGAGGGCGGAAAATTGTACTTGCGGTCTATTGGAAAAATCTTGTCCTTGAAAAACCTATTGATTGTTGTCTGGTCCGGGAGAAAGAATTCCAGACTGAACTGCCTCATGAATTTGTCCAGGTTCACATACAGGTCCTTGTCCTCGCGCAATGCCTTCAAATCCATGAGAATGACCCCACTGTTGAACCCATATTCCGGAACCACGCCCATGTTCATTCCAAGCAGATTCCCCTTGAGGTCGGTTTCATACAATTCGTGAAGGGAACTCATCACGAGGGTGTCCGCATCCAAGTAGATGATTCGTTCAACATCCGGAAGGTACTTTGGAATGAAAAGCCTTGCATACACAATCCCACCCCATGACCTTTGCACCGCTCCCGGGTTGTGTCTTGTAAACATTTGCATGTATTGAAGGTCGGCCTGTGGAATTCCGAACAAATGAACCTTGAAGGTTTCCGTTTGAAGGGCGACCAGTCGCCTCATCAACTCGGTTGGCATGTTGGCATACAGAACATGGCATATGATGGAATCGGCATCACGCTTGTTCTCCCTCAACGAATACATGCTGCACAGGAGCTGGTCAACGAATTGACCCGCACCCATGCCTTGAATGTCGATTGTGTATGCGATGTGAAGTGTCATAAGTAAGGTTGATTACTATGATGCCGAGAAGGCCGGGACGAAATAAGTCTTTCCTTCCACCGTATAAGGAATCATTCCAAAGTAGGACAAGGATCCAGATGGTCCATAATTACCGCTGGAGTTGTACCAGCCACAGGTTTCAACCTCCGCCAGTGTCGTCCTGCCGCAGCCAAAAGTAAGACCGCTGCCGACGCCGAACCATCCATCGATGTTGCCACCATACAAGTTGCAATCATTAAGAGAAAACCCTCTGATGGTCCCACCCACACCGGACATACTGAACCCGCTGGAGCCCACATTGAAGTTTCCCTCAAGTTGACCAGCGGCATTGGTTAGAACCGGAGAGTTGAATTTCAAATCTTTGAGTTGTGCTGTTGCCATGTTATGTTATCCTTTGTTGGTTGTTTGAATTAAAGTTGTTAAATGTTTCAGTCCACCAGGCAATGCTCGTCCAGGAATGCCCGCACCTGTTCCTCGCTTTTGCCCAGCACCTGCCCGATGACCGGCATGTAGTTCGCAAGGAGTTCGTTGTCCTCGATGACGTTGCTGGCGTTCCAGATATACTCGATGGTCTTGTCCGACTCGATGAACTCAATCAAACTCTCCACGAACCCAGCCTCCTGGGCGGCAAGGAGGATCTTGACCTTGGAATACTGCTTCGGCCCGCCAATGTACTCGGAAATTGGCTGGTCAACCGGGATGTTGGTCTCGACGTAGGTCCGGTCTGCCTCCTCCGGGTAGTAGGTGATGTCATAATCCGCCTCGGGGAAGCCGCCATGTATCTTCACCCCTTGGTCGCTGTATGCGCGAATGATTCCGCTTCCGATGTTTTCCCTGATAATCATAGTCCTGACTCCGATGCTTTCACGATTGAACTTTGGTAATTTGACCACACGTCCGCCCCGCTCCAGCTTGTGTACAAGGAATCCGGCACGACGATCTTTTTGTTGGATGGCGTGTTGTTGAATGCGTCCGACACGAGGGTTGGGACCTGCGTGTTGTTCCTGAAGTCGAACACACGGCAGCCATAGCATGCGTTGAATGCCTTGGTCGCTATGGATGCTATGTCCCCCAGGAATGTTATCCTTTGAATGGCGTTGCATCCGCTGAAGGTGGTCGATTGTATGGCGGTGGTGCCGGACCCAACCGTAAATTCCTTCAAGGAGTTGCAACCATTGAATGCGCTGGTGCCAATGCTGGAAACCGTGCCAAGGAATTCGGCGCGAGGCATGGCGGCGCATCCTTGGAATGCCTGCGATGGAATTGCTGTCACCGCCGCCGGGAATTTGAGGTCCTGCATGGCGCCGCAGTTCATGAAGCACTGATTGCCAATGGAGGCGATTGAATACGGGACGACCAATTCCATCAATGCATTGCAGCTTTGGAACATCGTGTTGGTGAATGCCGTGATGGTAGGCGGCAGGCTAATCATCTCCGTTGCATAGCAGTAGGCGAAGATGGAGTTGTTGACCGTGGTGACCGAACTGGGTATCACCAGGCCCTTCGCCGCATCAAGTCCGCCCAGGCATTGTTGACCGAGTGTGGTAATGCAACGCGGTAGGTTGATTGTCCTCACCGAGGTGATCCACCTGAATGTATTGGTACCCAATGTCGGCCCGACCTCGCCAACTTCAATCTCATCGAACATGCAACCAAGGGCGGTGACCTGCGTGGTGGCGTTGTTCTGGCTTGGATTTGAGGTAGTTGAACTGCCTGCACCACCGACTATCGCGCCTGCCAGATTTGGAAGACCGCCGTTGATTCCGTATACCTCGATGACATAGGATGCCGGGTACGATGACGGAGAGTACTGATGACTGCGAATTGTGTATGTGGTGCTTCCAAATTCACCCTCAACCGTTCCGTCCCCCCAGTCAATGACAAGGGTTTTGGTTTTCGTTTGAGCCAAGCCAATCTTGAAAAGGCTGAATGTGGAGTTGGGGATGGTGATGTGAAAGCGCGTCCTGCCGTCCGTGGTGATGTAGTTGCACCCGACTATCGCCTTGCCGATGGTCTGCACCTGCGTCTTGAGTTGCGCCAGGGTGTAGTTCCATCCCTGGTTGGTCAAGCCGGGGCGGGTGGGAAGCTCCGGCAGTTCCTCCAATGCCAGTGCCGCCTGCACCCCATAGGAATGCAGAAGCGTGCCGTCATAGTCCACGAACTTGACCGGGTTCCTGATGTTGGGGGCGTCGTTCTGCGATATGGTGCGAATGGCATCCCCGTACTCGGCTAGGGTTTCCGGCACAACGGCATGCTTCTCCTCCAGGGCGGCTGCGATGTCCGCCTTGGAATTGAGTATCGCTTGCAGTTTTTGTGCCGTCGTGCCCATCAAATGACCTCCCCATTGATCTCATCCAGGATGGTATTTATGTTTCCAATTTGAGTGTTCACATAGTCCTGGGTTGCAAGCTGCTTAGTAGTTCCTCCAGAGGTGGTAGAAATGGTACCATCATTGTTGGCGCTGACCGACACCTGACCATTTGGCGAGGTCAAAGGATCCCCCGGCTGGGATATCCAGTCGTTGTCATAAATCAAGTGTTTGAAAAGCTTACTCATTTCAAAGGTTCTTCAAAATGGTTATCAGGTTGGTCAATGCAACCCTGGTGTCCTCG
>ODAJ012087006.1_pt1 | contig 25670 bp, 17 predicted proteins | sample 1539241 | NCBI WGS metagenome assembly ODAJ01 (sample SAMN02144231, study PRJEB22623) | gut metagenome | biome: sheep rumen | host: Ovis aries | place: New Zealand
ATGGCTTCAAAAAACAACTCCTGAACAAAGAAAACTATTTACAGATACTGTTTTCGAATTATTTGATGCTACAAATCTTCTTACATTTAAGGAATTTTCTAATGCAAGAATAAAAAATGTTAATGCTATTTTGAAAAGTTATAATAGTATTAATGAGAAAGATAAAAAAATCCTTACCAAAATGATTTTTGAATTTTTATCTGTTAGTAGAAAAATTGCTGTTGAAATGTTGAAATATAAACGTAATTCAATAAAAAATAATAAAAAAATTAAATGAGCGTAAATAAAACTCCAGTTTTGATACTGGAGTTTATGCTTTTTTTAATATCTTTAATATTTTATTCCAGATTCTTTTAAACAGCGGTTCATGGTATTCTACCATTGCTACTTGTTGTTTTATTGTTTCCTCTGCATTTGTCTGAGTTTTTCCTATTTTATTATTAAATAATTTATCTGGGTTATATTTTTCATTTATTTTTTCTTGATGCATTTTTTCATTCTTATTTAGGATATTTATAATTTCCTTTTTTTCTTCGGGTGTACTCCAATAATTAATATACATTAATTCTAATAAATTTCTGGTTTCTTTTTTTAATTCCATATCTTTTAGTTCTTTTGATAAATCAATATTAGGAATATATGTTTTAGATTTATTATTATCTAAAAAATCTTTAAATTTTTGTGGTAACTTTTCAGTGTAAATCTTATCTATGTTTTTTAGAATAGCCAATGTCTCTGTTATTCCTTCAGAAATACTTTCGTCTAACATTTTATCCTCCATTTAACATTATGTAATTTTAAGGTTACTCTCTGTTCTTTTCCCCTTTATCTGAATTTTTCTCTTGCGCTATTTGACCTGTAATTTTATTTATATCTCCTATTGTATCAGGTGATTGTTCAACCATCTTTTTTATTGCCTCATTAAATGCTTTATTTTCTCCTATTCTGTAACTTAAATCTCCTGATGGATCTTTAGATTTTTGATACCCTTCATCTCTTGTATAAGGTATTTCTTTTCCTTCATACCCCTGATTTTTAACCTTATCAATTAATTCTTCAATATTATTATAGCCCAGTCTTTTCTGGATAGTTTCAACAACTGCTTTTAATACCCTAGTTGTTTCATTTTCTTGACCTCTATATTTTTTATTCCATACATCAAGTCTTGCTTTTTTAAAATCACTTAACGGAACAAAAACACCTGTGTGCCAAGGTTCTGCTACAACATCTCCATCTTCATAATATTCATTTTCCTCAAATGTAAGTTTAATACCATCAACATTATGGTCAACACTATCTTGCCCTTTTTCGTCAACTAGAGGCAATTCTGCCTCGTCCATATTAAACCATACATCTTTAGAATCCAATCCTAATTCATGAAATTCTTCATCTGTTAAACTATTGTAAATATCATTTTCTAAAATATTCATAATTTCTATTTCAATGTCATCAAACTTCATAATTTCTCCCTCCTCTAATTTTATTAATATAATTCTACTATATACCTTAAATTAAGTCAACCTTTTTTTACTTTTTTCTTTTCCTTGTTGTCTTCTTTTTTTCTGCCTTGCTATTTTCTTCTGGAGACCACACTTCTCCAGGCTTTGGTTTATTCCAAGAAATATAGTTACACTTGTCTGGATTGTTTTCACAAACAAAGAATTTTTTCCCTCTTTTTGATTTTTTTACAATAACTGTGCTTCCACATACTGGACATGGTACATCTATCGTTTCTATAATTGGTTTTGCGTTCCTACATTCTGGGAAACCAGGGCATGCTAAGAATTTTCCAAATCTTCCATATTTATAAACCATCAATCTTCCGCATTTATCACAAACTACATCGGATACTTCGTCTTGAAGTTCAACATGTTCTAGTTCTTTTTCAACTTTTTCAACTTCTTTGATAAATGGATCATAGAACTCTCTTATAACTTTTTTCCACTCTTCTTTACCTTCTGCAACTTTATCAAAATCTGTTTCAATATTTGCTGTAAATTCTTCATTTACAATATCTGCAAAGTTTTCTACTAACAGTTTATTAACTACTTTTCCTAAATCAGTTGGAACTAGTTGTTTTTGCTCTTTTTTAATATAATATCTATCTATTATTGTTGAAATTGTTGGAGAATATGTTGATGGTCTTCCAATTCCTTTTTCTTCTAAAGCTTTAACTAAACTTGCTTCTGTATATCTACTTGGTGGTTCTGTAAAACTTTGTTTAGGATCTAGTTTTTTTAAGATTACTTCTTGATTTAATTGAAGTTCTGGAAGCATTCCTTGTTCTTCTTGTTCTTTTGAATCTGTTCCTTCAACATATAAAGCCATAAATCCTTTAAATTTCAAATTTTGCCCACTAGCTTTAAAATCATAGCTATTGGCATTAATTGTAACATTCATTGTATCATAAACTGCTGCTGACATTTGGCTTGCTAAGAATCTGTTATATATCAATTTATATAATTTGTATTGATCATTTGTTAAATGTTCTTTTATATCATCTGGTGCAAGTTCAATGTGTGCTGGGCGAATTGCCTCATGCGCATCTTGAGCATCTTTTGATGTTCTATAGAATCTATTTTCGTAATATTTTTCACCATAATTGCTGTAAATAACATCTTTTGCAACTTTTCTTGCTTCATCTGAAATTCTTGTTGAATCTGTTCTCATATATGTAATTAAACCAGTAAGACCTTGTGGCAATTTAACTCCCTCATATAAACCTTGAGCAACACTCATCGTTTTCTTTATTGTGAAATTGATTTTTCTAGATGCTTCTTGTTGCATTGTACTTGTTGTAAAAGGTGGGGCTGGTGTTCTTTTCTTCTCTCCTTTTTTTACATCTGTTACTATATATTTTGCATTTTTTAAATCATTTACAATATTATCTACGTCTTCTTTAGAATGTAATTCGATTTTTTTACCCTGTTTTCCTGTAAAATGTGCTACAAAATCTTTTTTAGATTTTTCATCTAATAGTTCCGCATATATATTCCAATATTCTTCTGGAATAAACTTTTCAATTTCTTCTTCTCTATCTACAATTAGTTTAACTGCAACAGATTGAACTCTACCTGCAGATAATCCTCTTTTTACTTTTTTCCATAAAACAGGACTTATTTTATATCCAACAATTCTATCTAAAACTCTTCTTGCTTGTTGAGCATCTACTAAATTAATATCTATATTTCTTGGTTCTTTAATTGCTTTTTGAACTGCATTTTTCGTTATCTCATTAAATGTAACTCTTGTAATTTTTTTGCTATCAACATCTAATATATTTGCTAGATGCCATGCAATTGCCTCACCTTCGCGGTCCGGGTCGGTTGCAAGATAAACTGTTTTTGCTGTTTCAGCATCTTTTTTTAAAGATTTAATTAAATCCCCTTTTCCTCTAATATTTATATATTCTGGTTCAAAGTCATGTTCAACATCTATTCCAAGCTTTGATTTTGGTAAATCTCTAATATGCCCCATAGATGCAACAACTTTAGTATTTCCTCCTAAAAACTTTTTTATTGTATTTGCCTTTGCAGGTGATTCCACAATAATTAATTTATCAGCCATTAATGATAAATCCTCCTTAAATGTATTATAAATTATTGCTAATTATATATACATTTTTCTAAGTTGTCAATAGGTTGTCAATGGGGACGGACCTTTTTGACAACTGTCTATCAAAAAAGCACATCCCCATTTACATCTACTGCTATATATTATATTCCATTAATTCACATGTTTTTGGATATGTTTCTTCCTTTTTATTAACGTATTCTTGAATCGCAACTACCACATCACCATGTGTAACTACTAAAATGTTCTTATCAGCATATTTTTCTTTTATCTCATCAATAAAGCTTTTTGCTCTATCATAAATCGATTTATATGATTCAATTTCTTTTATTTCATTATTATCTAAATCATATAGCTTGTTTCTTCTATCTTTAATTAAATCTACTGACTTTAAAGTAAAGATTCCATAGTCTCTCTCAATAAGTCTATCATCAGTTATTATTTCTACATTGTTAATATTTAAGATACTAGCTGTATGTATTGCTCTTTTTAAAGGAGAACAAAATAATAAATCTATTGGAACTCCTTCCATCTTATATGCTAATAACTTTGCTTGCTCTATACCAAATTCAGTTAAGTCTCTTTCATTTCTTCCATTAAATAAATGATTAACATTTGCTTCAGTTTGTCCATGTCTAACAATATATAATTTCATAAATACCTCCGAAATGGTTTATATTCTGAGTTCAATGTAACCTTTATACAGTTAATACAATATTCATTCAATACTTTTTCAGTCTAATTTATGTCAAAAATCTCCGGTACCGGTGACAAAATTTTTACTCAATTTCATCTATCAATTCCTTGTTTTGTAAAATCTTCTATTTTAACAGGTTGTATACCTGAAAAAGGTGTAAGATACTTTTTTACAAATTCATCATACTTAGCTTCTGCTATAATTTTTTCTTTAGGATTATTTTTAAAATCGGAACTTCCATTATAAAGAACTAACTCTTCTTTTCCATCTTCTCCAAGGGTAGTTACATATTTCGGACCTTTTTTTGCAACTTCTATAATATATATGTCATCAATATCATACCCTTTATTATCAACAATAGTATAACAGCGAAGAGTATGTCCCTCTTTTTCTTTTTCTGTTACAACAACAAGGGATGTATCAATTTGAGCATCGCTATGTATACAATCAGGACTATATAGGTAATATATACACCCAATATAATTGCCTTTAAAATGTTGTAATAGATTATTGTTTTCATTATACAGATAAGACAAAACCAAGTCTAAACGATTTGTAAATGTATATTCGGTAAAGGTGTCACATTTGAAATCTGGAATAAATTCGAATGTGTTATTTTGAGAAGTATTGTAATCTATTATTTTCGTTTTTATTTTTTCTTTTAATTCTTCTTCTGAACAATTAATATCTAAATTTAATTCGTTTTTTAATCTAGCTTTAACTGCTGGATACAATGATAACTCTCTAATATATCTTGTATACATAAAATATGGAGAGTATAAAAAATCTGTAACATTTTTTGGCTGAGTAAATAAACTAGATTCAAGTTGTGAGGAAAAATTACCATCTTGCTTTTGATCATAATTAGCGAATATTACTTTACCATCTTGCTGTACTATTTGGAGTTTCTCTTCTATTCCATTCACTTCTTTAGTAAATATAAAAGATTCATGAACAATAGTATCATCTGTTCTTATTAGTTGGCTTGAATGATCTATTGTCAAATTATCAGAGCTAAAATACCTAATATCTTGACTCATTATTCTTTTATTATCTTCGGTTAGTTCTAACGTAATAGAAGCTAATTTATTTTCTCCAACAGAATTATATAGTTCAAAGTATACTCTACATCCATCTTTAAAATAATTTTTAATTTTAACATCTTTAATAGGGCAATCAATAATTTCAACAGAATTAATAGAAAAGTCGTCATTTGGATTTTGTTCTTTGATTTTAATATTAAAAGTAGTAAATTTCCCCTTAAATTCATCTAAATTCATATATATTCTCCCTCATATTTAATTTACTTCGTAAGTATACCATACCAAAACTAGTATGTCAATATATTATGTGAATTTATTTTGATATGTATTTTCCGGGGCGTCGAGGATGTCGCCCCCTACAAATATTATGAAATTATGTTGATTTGTAATATTGGATAAAATTTCTCTGTCTCAAATCTTCAGTTTCCTTGTTTTACCATTCCATTTATATGGGGACGGTCCTTTTTTGAAAAAAATTAATAAAAAAATAACTAATCCGCGTCAGCATTTCATTTTTTAAAAACCGTATGGTGGGTATCCCTAAAGGGGGAACCATAGGATTTTAAAAAATGATGTGCGGTTAAACAGGATTAGTTATTTTCATTAATTCACAAAAAAGGACCGTCCCCAAATGAAAATTATATGTCAACCTCTACCTCATATATCTTCCCATCATCTTGTAGCTTGATGCATTTATCTTTTATTTCTTCCCCATTGATTTTAAAACTACTTACTCCATAGCATTTTTTATTTGGATTTTTTACTTTGATGTTATATAGGGTTCTGCCATATTTGTATTTTATAGTGTATTCTTTCCAATCTCTTGGAATACATGGATTTAAACTTAGTATTCCTTTTTCTATTTTTAGTCCTAAAATGTATTCTATTCCAGCTTTATAAAACCAACTTGATGATCCTGTATACCATGTCCAACCACCTCGACCTGCTAAGTTCCCAGCTCCATATACATCTGCTGGAATTACATATGGCTCAACTTTATATTGATTAGCTGATGCTTTATTTCTTGAATGTTCTATTGGATTTATCATTTTGTAAAATTCAAATGTTTTATCTCCATTTTTTAATATACTTTCTGCAATTATTGCCCAAATAGCACTATGAGTGTATTGCCCCCCATTTTCTCTAACGCCTGGCAGATATGCTTTTATATAACCTGGATTTAAGTCTCCTTCATTAAAAGGTGGATCTAATAATTTGATAATTCCATTTTCTCTATCTACTAAGTGGTTTTCTAAACTTTCCATTGCAATTAATTGTTTATCTTGATTTCCTGCACCTGTAATTATAGCCCAACTTTGTGCAATTGAGTCTATCCTACATTCTTCGTTTTCTATACTTCCTAAAATTTTGCCATCATCCATATACGCTCTTCTAAACCATCTTCCATCCCAACCTTGATTATTTAGTGCAATTTGTAAATCTGTTAAAATTTTAGAGTATTTTTCATATCTATCTAATTCTCCTTTTTGCCTAACATAAGGCAAAAATCTTTGTATTATATGATATAAGAAAAATCCAAGCCACACACTTTCTCCTTTTCCTTTGTTTCCAACTTCTGAAAAGCCATCATTCCAGTCGCCTGTGCCAATTTTAGGAAGATTATGCTCTCCAAAATTTAAAGACTTTTCAATTGCTCTAATACAATGCCCATATATTGTTTCTTTTACGCTAGACTCTTGATATATATCATACCTTTCTTCTTCATCATCTTGTAAAACTTTTCCTTGTAAATATGAAGTTTCTTCTTCTAAAATTGAAGTATCACCTGTACAATCAATATATTCTTCTAAAACATAAACCATCCACAACAAATCATCTGAAAATCTTGTCCTTATTCCACGAGAAGTTTCTTCATGCCACCAATGTTCCACATCTCCTTCTATAAATTGATGTTTTGAATGTTTTATTATTTGATTTTTTAGCATATCTGGATTTATATATTTTAAGCATAAAGTATCTTGCAATTGGTCTCTAAAGCCATATGCTCCACCTGATTGATAAAACCCTGTTCTTCCAAGTAGTCTACTTGTAATTGTTTGATATAGGCTCCAGCCATTTAGCATTATATTTATAGATTCAATCGGAGTATATACTTGTAATTTTTCTAGCTTTTCTTTCCACATAGTTCTAATAATTTCGTTTTCCTGTTTGCATTTTTGTATTTTACTATATTTATAAGCACTATTTTTTGCATCTAATAAATTTTGTTCTGCTCCTAGATTTAATACAATTTCTTTTGACCCCATACTTTCTAATTCAACTTCTATTTGAATTGCTATACAATTTTGTCTTCCAAATCCTGTGCTATTATTTAGCCTTACTTTACCTAATCCATCAGGATTTGATATTCCTCCTTTTCCCAAAAAGAATTTTTTATCTCCTGTAAAACTTTTTATTTTTTCTGAACTACTTACAAAAACCTTACTTCTAAAATCTGGTTCATATAAGTTTTCAGCAATTACTAAATTAGAATTATCATCATAGTTTATTTTTATATTTCCATTTGATTTTATTTCATCCTCTCCTAAAACTGGCTTTATATAATACACAATTTTCATTTTTTTTCTTTCAATTGTGTTATTTGTAAGTTTTAAAATATTTATTTTAATGGAGTCATTTTCAGGAACAAAAGTCTCTAATTCTTGTAAAATACCTTGACTTTCATGAATATATTTTGCATAGCCAAAACCGTATATTATATTATAATCATTTTCGTCAGGCATTGGGTTTAAACCTAAAGACCACTTTTTATTTGTTTTCAAATCTTCCATATAAATTATTTCTGAAGGAATATCTAAAAACGCAGAATTTTGCCAACTGCTTATTCTATTTAACCTACTATTTCTATGCCATGTATATCCTCCCATATCCTCTGTAACCAATGTTCCAAACTTTTCATTTGCAATAATATGGCTCCATACTGTAGGTAATCGTGAATTTTTATTTACTTTTATTAAATATTCTTTTCCATCTGGAGAAAATGCTCCATATTCGTTAAAATATTTATTTTCAGCACTTTTTAACACATCAATTTCAGATTTATAAGTTTCTTCTTCAATATCTTCATCAAAATATTCATCTGGAATATTTTGAATACCTCCAATATATTCTTCTTCTAAATCATGTATTAAATGGTTTAAGTCTCCTTTATGAGTATCTATTGTAAAACAAGATACAAAATTTAATAAATCTACATCTTTTTTTGGCAGTTCGTTTTTAGATAATATAAAAATTCCTGCTCTTTGATTTATCATATAAGCTAAATGCTTATCTTCTATTTGAGAATTTATTTCTTCTAATACATAGTTCTCATAACTATGGTTTTCTTCATCTAAAAATATTAAATCTATTTCGATGTTTTTACTTCTAATAAATTCATACATTTTTAGTACTTGATTAATTACATCTGTATCATTTATATCTCTTATTTTTACCAAAACAATCTTCAAATCTCCAGAAATTCCATATTTCCATAAATCACTTTGAGAAAAGCTTGAAATATTAAGTTTTTTAATTTGTCTTGATCTTATTGGATTATCAAAAATCATATACCCCAAAACTTTTTGATACAATTCTATCTCTTTACTTTTTACATCTAAATATCGACTTTCTGCTTCAATATTGGCTTTTGATATATCATATGCTCTTTTGATATTTTCTAAATTCTTATATATTTTTAAGTTTTCGAGAGCTTGATTTTGATTTTCATTTACAGAGATTACAAGATTTACGCTTACCTTTTTTCCACCAGGAATTTTAATGGTTTTTCTTAATGCAACCTCTGGTTCTGGCTCTAACCCTAGCTTTTTAGAAAATGGCAAAGATTTTTCTACAGCTATAGGAAGTCCTAGTTCTCCTCTTTGTTTAATTTTATCTTTTCCAATTTCAAATTCATTATCTATTACAGTTTCTGCTTCTGTTGTAAATAATGTTTCCAAATACATTTCTTTTTCATTTTTTCCTCTTTTACGACGTTTTACTTCTAGTATATTATTTTCATTATCATAATTAAAAATCAAAAATAAATTATTAAAAGCAGGATGAGCAATATCTTGTGACTTTGTTGATAATATTGGTTCGAATATTGATGTAATTTCTAATACTTCTTCTCTGTTACCAGTATTTTCTATCTCTAAACTTCTTATTTCAACCGCTTCTTCAGGATCTAATGTAATTTTTAGTTTTGTTTTTATAAAATCAATTTTCCCTTCAAAGCAAACTTGATCTGGCATAAATAATACTTGTTCATTTTTTTGAGCTACTTCTAAAATTTTTCCTGACTTTATATTTTTTAGATATAAAAATATTCCTTGATTATAATCATCTGTTTCTTTAAATCTATTTACATATATACCATTACATTTACTAAAACCTTGGCCATATTCGTTAATGGCCATTGTATAATTACCATTAGATATTACATTAGACCTTATTATATTTTCATTATCATTTTTAACAGTTACTACAGAATAATTTTCATAGTCTTGATATTTTAGTTTTTCTGGGTTTTCTTTTTCTTCCTTAGTTACAATAAATTTCTCTGGCATTCTCTCTTGTAGCAATATCGCTGTTGCTTCTACTTCTGGATTTTGTATAAATCTTTTTTGAAAAATACTATCATTTAATAAATTATTTATAGATAGCAAAATTAATGCTTCATGGTGTGCCATATAAGTTTTTACTTGGTTAGAATTGTCATCTTTTTTTAATCTTTGATATGAAAAATCTATACTTTCGTAAAATCCATATTTACTATACATTCCCAGTTTTTCAAGTTCTTTCAAGTTTTTAATTACTTCTTTTGGCATGTCTGTAATTGCTAAAACACTTGCATAACTTGAAATAACAATTTCATCAGCTAATCCTCTTTTTAAACCAAGCCAAGGAATTCCAAATGCTTTATATTGGTAATTTGAGTGTAAATCTTTTACATTAAATGCTGATTCTGAAATTCCCCAAGGAGTGCCCAATCTATTTGCATATTCAATTTGGCACATCTCAGCAAACTTACTAGATTCATCAATTAAGCTTCCTTCAAACCTTGGAATATTTATATTGGGCATTAAATATTCAAATGCTGTTCCAGACCAAGAAATCAAGCCTTTTTTATTATTTAAAACAGTTAAAGTTCTACTTAATGCGCTCCAATGTTTTACATCAACATCTCTTTTTATAATCGCAATTAAACTTGCTTGCCTTGCCTCAGATGCAAGCAAGTCATAATAAGAATCAGTAAGTTTTCCGTTCTTGTACATTAAAACCTATAGAAAAAAGCCTATGCTCATTACTATATAGTTTTGAAAAGTCTGTATTATCAATCAAATTATTTACTTTTAAAATCAATTCTTGTAATTCATCATTTTTTTGATTTTCTAAAAATGCTTTTAATACATATAAATAACCAACAAAATTTCCACTATCTACTGTGGAAATATATTCAGGAATTAATGGTTCTAAAGTTTTTATATTATACCAATTATATAAATGTCCATTCCATTTTTTTAAGTTCCAAATTGTATCTATTGTTTTACTTATTATACTGTTTGTTTCTTCTAAAGAAATAAATTTTAAATCATATCCTGCCATAATTGCCATTATTGATAGCCCTATATTTGTAGATGATGTTCTATCTACATATAGTTTTTTTCTGTCTTCTTGGTAATTATCAGGAATTAAATAATTATTTTGTTCATTAAGATTATCATAAAAATAATTAAATGTTCTTTTGGCAACATCTGTTACATATATAATTTCATCTTTATTTAGTTTGTCTTTTGGTTTTGTTTTCTTTATTTCTTTACTAATAAAACACATAATTAATGGCGAAATAACCCAAAAAATTCCTGCAATTACACCAAAAATATTTTTCAAAAATAAAATTGTAATAATACCAGCTATAACACTAAATAACATCATTTTATAATAACTTAAAATATCATCTTTTGAATTCTTTTCTGCTTCTTCTGATGTCATCCATTCAAGTAAGTGCTTTTTAGAAATTATAAGTCTGTATAATGTTTTTGTAATTGCTTTTAAACTAATCCACATTTTAAATGGGAATACTAAAAATGTTATAATTCCTCTACAAATTGCTCCAATATATCCATCTAATTTTGGAGTAAATGTTTTTTGTGTTTGTTCACCTTCTCTTTTAAAAATAATATTATTTAATATTTCTAAAAAATAGGGAAATACAATTGTTAAAAATATAATTGTTAATGGGCAAATTATTGATATATTATATATCTTCCCTATAACAGCAAAATATATAATTGCAAAAGCTTCAGATATTTCAAGCATACTTCTTCTTAAATTATCAAATATTTTAAATTTAGAAAGTAAATTTAATCTTTTATTTTTTAGCCATTTTAATATCTGCCAGTCTCCTCTAATCCATCTTGAAAGTCTATTAATAAAACTTGAAAATTTAGTTGGGTATCCATCCATAATTAAAACATCTGTAGCCAGTCCACATCTTAAATAATTACCTTCTAATAAATCATGGCTTAATACTGTATTTTCCGGAATTTCATTTTTTAAAATTTTTGAATACATTTTTAAATTAAATATTCCTTTTCCTGTAAAAATCCCTTCACCGAAATTATCTTGATAAGTATCTGAAATTGCATTTGCATATGAATCTATTCCACCCATTCCTGCAAATATTTTTGTAAACCAGCTTTTATAGGTGATATCTAAATTTATTCCTACTCTTGGTTGAATTAACCCATATCCTGATACAATTTTGCCATTTTCAACTTCTGGCTTATTTAAAATATGTGCCATTGTACCAACTAATTCATAAGCAGAATTTAATGTTAAATCTGTATCTGCATCTAATGTAATTATATATTTAATTTTAGGTATTTGCTTTTTTAATTCTGAAATTGTATTTATCTCAAATTTTTCTTGAATGTCATTTTCGCTTAAATTATTTAATAAAAAATCTGTAAAATCAGTAATTGCACCTCTTTTTCTCTCCCAACCCAAATAGGAATTTTCACTTTCATTCCATTTACGTTTTCTATAAATAAAATGAAATATTGGAAATTTTGAATTAGGATATTTTTTATTTAATCTTTCTGTTTCTTCTATTCCTGCTCGAATAACATCTACATCATAATCTTCTATTTCTTTATCCGATTGCTTGCAGTCTCCTAGCAAACAAAAATATAAGTTTTGAGATTTATTTGCTAAATAATCTATTTCTAAATTTTTAAGCATTTGTTTTACTTTTTTATCAGAATCTACTATAGTAGGTATTATAACAAAAGTTGCTTCATTTTCAGGTATCCCATTTTCAAAATTTAATTTAGGGATTATTTTTGGTTTTACTATTTTACTTAAAAGATACTGTATAATTTGAATTACAATTTCTGAAATTGGAATTAAAAGTATAAAAAATGTAATACCTTTTATCCACATTTTTTGGTTGCTTTGTGGATAGTAATTTGCAAAAACTGCAGATATAATTATTGTAAATAATATAATTGCAGTTATATAAAGTTTAACTTTTTTATTTTCGCTTAATTTTTTTTGTTCTTTGCATTGCAGTTTTTCTAGCAAGATGTTCATATTTTCATTTTGCAAATAATACCCAATATGAGACTTTTTGCTTTTATCATTTTTCTCATATGCATTTGTTGCAAGTTCTAATATTTTTTTTGAAATATACATTTCAGATATTTTTGTTTTTTTAGAAATCTCTTTTATGGCGTTTCTATAATTTTCTTTTGTTTTAAAATCCATTTTGTCATATACTTTTGCAGGATCAAGTTTTAATATTTCTTCCACTTTATTTATTTTTTCAAATATCTCTAAAAAATTAATTCTTTGTAATTTTTTAATAGATGTAATTGCATTTCCAATAGAAATTTTATTTATTGCAATTTCAAAATGCTCTCTTTTAGTTATTTCTGAAACTGAAGTTCCTGTTTTTTCAACCTCTTCTTCTAAAATGTTTAAAAAATTCTCTGTTTTTTTACCATATTTTTTTAATTTGTAAGACAAGTATTCAACAAATGGATATTTTATATCATACATTTTTATTTTTATATTTTTTGAGCCTTTATAGGTATTAAATTTTCGTTCTTTTTTTGGTTTTCTTTCTACTAGCCTTTCAATTATAGATTCAACTCTTATTTTTTCATATTGAGAAATATATATATTTTCTGCAATTTGCCTTATATTTTCTATAATTGCAATTTGCATAAATATTCCTATATTCCATATTTCATCCATACTTAAGTTTTTCTTTGTTTGGTATGCTTTTAAGCTTTCTTCTAATACTTCTCTATTTATTTTATTTTCTGTATAATTTACTATTTGTGAAGCAAGTACATAAATTCTTGCAAAACCTTGATATTTGCCTTTTGAAAGCCCTACAAATTTTTTATATTTTTTTAATGTCATTTCTTTTTCAATCGATTTTACAACTTCTTCTATTGCATAAAAATTATCTAATAGCCATTCTCCAGCAGGATGTATTTGTACTTTATTTTTTACATTTTCGTTTAATATATTATATACTTCTTTTATTGCATTAAAATTATCCATCATTCTAGGTATTGGATATGTGTTTTTACTGCTTTTTTGGCAAATTGTGTGACTTGCTGCTAATTTTTCTAAATAACTATAAAGCTCTTGCTTATTTAGCAGAGCTCCTTCAACCCATAATTGTCTGTATGCACTCATATATATTCCCTCACATAAAAAATTCCCATATTTGCATTTATTATTTGCAAATATGGGAGTTTTATGCAAGAATCTTCTTAATTATTGTCCATATTGTCCATCATGTGTACTATTATCAGGTTGAGATTCTCCTTTATTAGCCCCCTCTATTTCATTAGTAAGATTTTCAATATCAGATGTAGTCAATTCATTATAAGTTAATATTTCTTTCAAAAACCCTTCAAAATAATCATCTCTTTTTATAATACCATTATATTGTTCATAATCTTCTATAAATGCTCTTATAAAAGCACTTTGAAATTTTATATCATCTGAGCAACGTTTTATTACATCCTCTAGTCTTTCATTTTCTTTCACTTCTATACCTGCACTTTTAATTGCTTTTTTAAATATTGTGTTTATTTCTTCAGCTGTATAAGGAAAATACCCTGTAGGATTTAGATACTCCTTAAGAGAATTAAAACATAATTCGATTTGATTATCATCACCAAAATCTATTATATCCACTGCACCATTATAAAATTCACTTATTTTATAACAGGAACTCGCCCTTTTCGTACTTTTCTCAAGATCCAATCCCTTCATTTCTTCTTTAACTTCAGGATGAAATTTCCACTTTTCTCCAACTTCGGATAACAACTTAATATATTTTTGGAAGGGTAACAATTTAAATTCACGTGTTAAATATGTTAATTGTCCTCGTGCATCAGATACTTTATTTCCATGATTAATAATAGCAGTATATCTATCATCTGTATCCATTGTTTGTATGACTTTCACAAATGCTTTTTTCACATACTTTGCTGGTGAAAAAGCCGTTGGATAACCATTTTCATCAGTAAGTACAGCTTCTTTAGCTTCTTGACTTGTCATTCTTGAAACCAAGTCACATAATCTCGACATTCTATGATTAGCATATTCGTCATTCGATTTAAATCCACTTTCTTCATAAACACCAGCACTATGGGCTAACCCCAAAGCATAAATGTTTGCTAATCTACCTAAATATGTTGCTATTTTGTTTTGGTCTAAAGTACATGATTCTTCACTATCATGATTATCAAATAATTGTGCGATTTTTTCAACAATTTTATCGCATTCTTGTCCTTCTTCAAATCCCATTTTTTCAAATTTACAGTCATTTGTGAATTTTTCTAATGGACTAATCCTATTATCTATTTCTAGTAGTTGCTCTTTTTCATAATAATTAAAAAAATCACTTAAAAATTGTTCATTTGAAACTTGCTTTTTATCCTCTTTTGCCTCCCTAGTATCTTTTATGTCAATATTTTTATCTTTAAGATATTCTTCAACGATTTTTTTACAATATCCAGCCTCTTTATCACTTTCCAAACCTGCTAATATTTGTTTTGTACCTAAGTATAAATCATTCATATTTTCATAAGGTAATTGATTAATATCTTCAATGTTAACACCAGAATTCACTAACAATCTAATATAATCATAAAAGCTCAAAAGCTTAGGTGCCAATTTCAATTGTTCTTCATTTATAGAATTATTTCCTATTTCTTGTTCCACTTCATTTTTGCTTCTTCTATCATTTAGTTCAATTATTATAGGCTTTAACAAATCGACTATATCATCAATTGAGCCACTGGTATTTAGATTGATGCCTTGTAATTGTTCCAAAGTCTGTGCAATTAATTTTATATATTTTTCGTAAAAATCAATATTTTTATCATCTTTACTATCTTTAGCTGTTTGATGTTGATTTATAAAACCCCTTAATACATCAATAAGTTCGTTTTTAGAATATCTATCTGCTTTAAAATCATAATCTGGAAAAAAAGCATTATGTAATTTGCAATATTGCTCAAGGCTAACAACTGGTTCTTCATCATTTAAAATACTTAAAATAATAGCATTATCATTATTTTGTGCATTTGGTTCTGCTTCTTTCGTAAAATAATCGCTATAGCTCTCTTCACTTGAATAATAACCTAGATTTTCTAATATCTCAAATGCATCATCTTTTGGCAAAGTTCTTAATAATTTAAGCCAATCATCTTTACTATCGTCTTCTATATATTTATTATACAATGTGTATAGATTGTTTCCAAATAAATCTTTTTTTGCATCAATATCTGAAAGTTGAAAAGCATATCGTCTAAGCTCTCCAGTTTTGTTTTTGAAAAAATCTTTTGTTTTATTCATATATGATTTATGACCAGTATAACTATTTAAATATTCATATTCTAATACTTCATTTCCATATTTTCTTATTAGTTTAAAAGCTCTGTTTATATAATCAGCAAGTTTAGTTTGTATATTTTGGTCATTGCAATCATAATAATTAAAACACTTGCTAATATTACTAATCAATTCCTCAATTTCATTTTTTATGGAAAATGTATCAAAAGAACTGTGCATACTTTTACCTGTTTCTCGGTTTTCTCTATTTTTTCTATTTATATTTTGAAAATCTATTATTTCTCCATCTAATTTATTACATATACCATCAATATTTTCAAATACATCATTAATTGTTATCATAGTTAATCCCCCTTTATTCAAATGGTAGTGTAAACTAAATTTATTTTATATTAATCTACACAACTATTTTTTAGTTTATATTACTTATATTATATTTTTTTATCTATAATAAAAAACATCTAAAATTTTTTATTTTTTTGTCTTTTAAACAAATCGTCTTCATTATATTTTTCCTTAATTTCTTCTTGGTATTTTTTTTCATTTCTATTCAAAACTTTAATGTATTCCCTTCTTTGACTAGGTGTGCTCCAATAATTCATATATAAAATTCCTAGCATAACTTTCGTTTTCTTTCCAATTTTCCAGTCTTTTACTTCTTTTGAGTAGTCAATATTAGGAATATATGTTTTAGATTTATTCTCTTCTAAAAAAGCAATAAATCTTTTTGGAACCTTTTCAAAAAGTCTTTCATCAATATTATGTAATATATCTAAAATTTCTGTACAGGATTCGTTTAAATTCGTATATATCATTATAATTCAACTCCTATAGCATTTTATTATATTTCTTATCTTTCTACATAACTATCTATATTATCATCAAGTTTTTCGAACACATTGCTAACAAATATATCTAGCTGTTTTGTTTGTAAACCATAACGTTCCTTTAATTGTTCAAGCACTAATTGATTAACACTTTTTTCATATTCTTGAGATATTGGTTCACATTCTTTATAAGCACTTGCTCCAAGTAGTGACGTAATTACTCCAGCTATGTTAGTTCCTTTTAATTTATCTATATGTTTAGAACATAGATTATTAAAATCATCTTGCCAATGATAATAGTGAAGTCTGTTACTTTTATTAAGTATTTCATTCCAGTTAATAAAATCTGCTATTGTCTTACAATAAAAATATACCAATGGATTTGCAATATAATAATCTTCCTCAGATCTTTCATAGAACGGAGAAGTAAGTAAGTCAGCTTTTCTCTTAAATTCATTTCGTAAGTTTAAGTCTCTCAAAAATCTATTGTATATTTTTTCTTGATACTTTTTCGTATTCATTTCAGGATTTGCTTCTATAATAATTTGTAATAATGCTAGTACTTCCCCCTCTGCTGCCAAAGTTCTGTCTAATGCACTAAAATTACTCCATGATTTAGCTCTATTCCTAAATTCTTCTATATTATTCATTTTTTCTGGTTGTCGCTGTTCCCAATCATCATACTCTCTAGATTTTTCTTGTTCATCATCTTGTATTTGCTCAATATCATAAATTAACGAATCTGTTATTTCTCCTAATTTTTTAAAAATTTTTGCATATGCTATTATTTCTGAATTAGACATTTTATCTGTCGGTAAAGAACTGAATTGAGTAGCAAACTTTTCTTTACATTCTTCTACTAATTTTTCTTCTTTTTTAGCAAATAGTTTTTCTTTTTTTGTTTTTGCTTCTAATATAGAATTAAGATCATTTTCTATAAAACTGCCTATATCTTTAAAAATATTAAATAGCATTTCTTCAAATTCTTCAGGCACATAATCATTTGGAGTTATTTCATCTACTGGCTCATTATCTGAATTTGTATTACTTGGATCTATGTCAAGTAATTTTGTCTCTAATTCCTCTAAGCTAGTTATTTTTGCCTGTAATGTAGCTAATTCTCTGCTATATTTTCTTTTTTTACTCATATTTTCTATAAAACCATTAAGTTGTGGTTTAAAGTCTTTAGCCTTTTCATTTAACTGCTCTTCAGAAGCATAGTTTCTAAAAACATTTTCAATTAAACTATCAATTATTGCTTTCAATTCTTCAGTTCTATCATCTTTAGGGTTCTTATCTATTATCTCTTTTAACGTATCTTCTACTTTTAATAATCTTTCCGACATTTTTGTAATACTTGATTGATCCATCTGAGGATAACTCAATTCATCACTTGGTATTGGCTCATCACTCGTTTTTCCTAGATACATATTAGACTGATCTGAAAATAACTTACTTAAAATTCCTCTAATTCCCATTTTCTTCTTTCTCCACAATATTATTAATTATTTTGCTTGTATTTGATAGTATTGTACCTATACTTTTTAAAAGAATATTTTCTTCTTGTAAAAGCATTTTCTCCAAATTTTCTTCCATTAAATTCCTCCTATTTATATGAAGTTTTAATACTATTTTAGAGCATAATATTTTTTTGAAGTAATATTATAATTTTTTGTTCGTGTAGATTATTTAAGTAGTTGCTAGGCTACAAAATTATCCTTCTCTTTCATCAATCACTCAACAATCTCCTAAAATAGCACAATTATATTATACTATAAAGCCCTTAAAATGTCAAATATTGCCAAAAACAGGAATTTTTTTCTCTCTATATATATTCCTATCTATCTATGAATTATAAATATGAACAACCCACACTAAAAAACCGAAACTTAGATTTTGTATGCTATTTAAAATGCTACAAAATCTAACTTTCGCCATATTTCTCCTCTACGTCAAGTCTATCATCTTTCGATGATGACTTTCCTAGAGTATAAAAAAATCCCATATTTGCATTTATTATTTGCAAATATGGGATTTTTATGCATAAGGTAACTCAAAGGAATTTATAATACTATTCTTTAATTAACTTCTGTTATTTTATTTTTTAAAGTTTGTGTCAAACAGAACCGTCCCCCAATGGCACTAAACGTAATTTTGTTTAATTACTCGTACATTTATTGTTTTGGTATCTCCTGAAGTTCTTCCTTTTAGTGTTATAGTTGCCTGTCCTCCATCTATTCCTGATATCACTCCATTATCTTCAACAGTTATTATATCTTCATTATTATTTATAATATCAAAATCTTCATATAATATTTTACCATAATTTATATAATCATATATGTTTTTTCCTTCATCAGTAGTATACATTTGTATGTTAATATCTTCTATCTCTGATATTTTTTTACCTTTGTAATACTCAACTTGTGTATATTCACTAGAATTACCAATAGCTACATAATTAATTCCATTAATTTCCATAACAGTATAGTCATTTTTTTGTTCTAAAATACTACTTGATTGTGGAAAAAATTCACAGTTCTGCTCAATCAATGACTTACATATTATTTCATAATCAGTGATTGTAGTTTCTTTTATTTTCTTTGGTTCATAATTAGTTGGATTTCCTTGTTCATCAGTTTTGGCAACTATTGGTAGTTCAAATCTATGTTCATTATACTCTATAATAAAAGTTGATTCTGATTGGTTTTCCCCTGTAAATACTCCAATTAATTGTGCCGTAGTATTGTCATCTAAAGCAAAACTGGGCAGAGCAACTCCTTCTGAGCCTTGGCGTTCTTGAAATTGTTGATAATAAGTCATGAAAGCTTGCATAATAATTTCTATCTTTTCCTGGGGATTTGTATCAATATAGCTTTGTAATTTTGCTAATTCATTATTGCCTTCATTTCCACCTGTTGAATTTAGTAACCCAATTTCTATTTTTTTATTTTCGTTTTCATCCCCATAGTAAACAATTCTAAATTGCCCTATTTCATATGTTGTACTTTCGTTTGCAAGTTTCACATTATTATTTGATGCTACTTTTCCAATTTCTTTTTCCCCTATTTTTAAGCTTTCTAATACATATACATCTATTTTGCTAGACTCGGTGTAATCTCCATTACCTAATAGCTGTTTTGTGCCTAATAGTTTTTCAATTTTAATTTGCCATGTTCCATTTCCAATCTCATTTCCAAGAATTTCTTTCTTTTGTAAATATTTAATTAATGTGTCACTTGTTTCTTTTGTTTCATAGTCTATTAAATATTCTTGACTTTGTAATTGCATTTGCTCATTAACTGTCGCATGAAGAGTATTAATTTTTGCTTCTCCGGCTTGGTTTAGTATCCCATTATCTCCTGTTAGCATTTGGATTGATATTCCAGCTAATAGCAAAAGCACTATAATAGTAACCACTAATGCTATTAAAGTTATACCAGACATTTGATTTTTCTTTAGTTTTTTCATAACCTTACCTCTTTCATTTATTTTAATTGGATTTTACCATTTTTTTGTTTTTTTATCAATTCCGTTTTGGAGTGTAAATATCTCTATATGTACACTTTCAATGGGTTTAGTATATATTACAATTTTATTATTTTTTCGTTACATTTGTATTACATGAGGACATTGGGAGCGGTTATAATTGTCTATTCCCTCACATAAAAAATTCCCATATTTGCATTTATTATCTGCAAATATGGGAGTTTTGTGTCAAACAGAACCGTCCCTAATGACACAAATCATAGCTTAATAAATATATATTTTACGTATTAATTTTATAATACTCTGCAATTAGTTTATCTAGCTTAACACTTAAATCGTAAATGACACTATAATCTTTTCCTTCTTCTATACTTTTATTTAGCTCATCTCTTAATTTACATATTTCATCATTTAGCATTTGAAAATCGCTCCTTTATCCCAAAAAATATCTTATTTCTATTTTCTCTTACATTTATATTTAAATTAACACATATTTTATTTTTAGTCAAGGCTTTTCTTTTATTTTCAAGTTTTTTCGTATTACCTAATTCTAGCTTTTTTAATGTTTTTTGGTCTTTTTTGACTACATATTTCATTTTGTGACAAAATAGTATTAATATACCACCGACAATACCATTTTGTCTTCAACAAAATATTCTTTTAAAATTTGATTTACATATTCTATATCTATTTTCTCTATATTATCTATATAGTCAAAAGAATTAATTCCTTTCATATAATCTGATAAGAATAATCTAGCAATATCTGTTACATCATCAAATTCTTTTATATATTCACCATATAGCATTTTTTTAATTCTTTCAAAATCTTCCTTATCTATGCCCTTTTCTTTAATGTCTTTTATTCTTTCTTTTAACTTTTTGAATACATCATCTGGGTTGTTTGCATTTTCAGAAATTAAAATGTGTGCATAGCTATCGTCAAATTCATAAGATATATTAGGAGCTGAAAACATATTTCCTTCTTGGTACAATTCTTTATACAATTTAGAGCTTTCACCAAACAATATATTTAAAATTATTTGTATTGCAATATGTGTTCCAACTTTTTGGCTTTGTTCTGCGGGTTTACATTTAATTCCTATAGTAAAAAGTGGTTTTGAAACATGAAATTCTTGTTCTATTTTTTCTTTTACAATAGTTTCTTCCTCTTGTTCGAAAATTCTTTTTATTTCTCCATTTTGTTTTTTGTCAATTAATCTACTTTTTATTTCTTCTAGCAATTTTTCAGGTTCAAAATCTCCACTTACAACTAAGCACATATTTGATGGGTTGTAAAATGTATTATAACATTTATATAAAATATCCTTATCTATGTGGCTTATTGTTTCAATTGTTCCTGTAATATCTAGTTTTACTGGATTTGTATGATACATGGCTTCTAATGTGTTTAAATAAACTCTCCATTCTGGATAGTCATCATACATTTGTATTTCTTGCCCTATAATTCCTTTTTCTTTTTCAACATTTTCATCTGTAAAATATGGATTTTGAACATAATCCATAAATTCATCTAATGCTTCATAAAAATTGTCTGTGCACTCATATAGATATGCTGTATGATCATTTGTTGTATATGCATTTGCATTAACTCCTATTGATGTTAGTTTATCTAAGCTATTTACACCATTTTTCTGCTCAAACATTTTATGTTCTAAGAAATGTGCTACTCCTTTTGGAACTTCTGTTACTTCATTTTCACCTGGTACAATAAATTTATTATCATTTGAACCATAATGTGTTCCCCAAATAATATATTTTTTTTGAATTCCTTTTTTGGGTATAATCATTACTGTTAATCCATTTTCTAACTTTTCTTTATATAATGTTTCTTTTACCTTTGAATTATATATAGTTTGCATATCTTTTCCTCCTAATTTCTCAAAAAGTAAATTGTATTTATTTTAACCTTAGAAGCAATATTTAGTATCTGTTCTTTGGTTACATTTTTAACTCTTTGTTTATAATCCTCTAAGTCAACATTACTATTAGTAATTTCTTGTCCATAAAAATATACTATTCCTGCATCTTGTTCATCATCAATAAGGTTAATTCCAGAAATTATTGACTTCTTTTCATTTTCTATCTCTTCATCAGTAAATTCTCCATTTTTCATGCTTTCTAATTGTTCTTTAATTATTTTAAGTGCTTTTTCATAGTTTTCTATTTCTATTCCTGCATTAATATAAATATTACTTTTAAATCTTACATAATTTGAATTTGCTGTATACGCTAAACTTGCTTTTTCTCTTACATTTTGGAATAATTTAGAATTTGCGCTTCCACCTAAAAGTCCATTATATAATAATGCCTCATATTTTAAGTTTTCATCTTTTAAATCTTCTTCATCAAATAATATATCACAACCAATTACTAATTTTCCTTGAGTAACACTTTGTTTTTCTTCAACAGTTTGTTCTTTTTGTTCTTCTTTAACTTTAATATCATTTATAACATAGTTTGCTTTTCTTGGTTTTAAACTACTTATATTTTCATCTTCTGATAGATTTTTTATAGTTTGTTCTAGTTCATTTTTTCCTGAAATGAAGATATCGATTTTGCAATTATCTATCAATTCTTTATAATAATTATATAAATTATCAGCATTAATCTTATCCATATCTGCTACATATCCATATTTATATAATGCTGCAGGATCATCTTTATACATACATTCTACACATCTGGTTTTTGCATATAAAGCTTTATTATCTATTTTTGCATTTATTCTTTGAGCCATTGCTTCTTTTTCCTGATTTATATATTCTTCCTTAAATTTACCATTTTCTAGAAATGGGTTAAATACTATTTCAGATAATTTTTGAATACTTTGTTTCAATAGATTATCTGAACTTTGTGGTAAATATTCATCATTTATACTTTCTAAATAAAACTTTAATATGTGATTATCTCCGATTTTATCTAATCCATTATTAAAACTTGCTCCATACATTTCTTCCATTGTTTTACTTATTTCTTCTTGTGTAGGCATATTCTTAGAACCACGCCTTAAAATACTTGATATTACACTATTAAATGTAACATATTCTCTAGACATTGGTGTTGTTAAAAATATAGCTACTATATTTGTTTTAAATTTATCTGTGTTTATATTATGAACTGTAATACCTTGTTTTAATTCTTGTTTTTTGTAATCCATTTTAGTTTCCTTTCTTTTTAATAATCTTTATTTAAGAGATATAGAGGTAAGAGGTTGGAGTTCGGATGTATACTTCTTACTTTCAACTTTCTACCTCCTACTTCTCACATCTCCCTTCTCGTTTTTAACTTCTATTTAGTATACTACAAATTGAGTTTGTTATTCAAAAAGCTGCCATATTTTTAGACAGCTTTGATTTAATTCATATAATCTTTAAGTTTTTTGCTACGACTAGGATGTCTAAGTTTTCTTAAGGCTTTTGCCTCTATTTGACGAATTCTTTCTCTTGTAACTTCAAACTCTCTTCCAACCTCTTCTAAAGTTCTTGCTTTGCCATCATCTAATCCAAATCTTAACCTTAGAACTTTTGCTTCTCTAGGAGTAAGAGTAGACATTACCTCTGCTAATTGTTCTTTTAACATTGTATATGCAGCAGCATCTTGTGGTGCAGGTGAATCATCATCTTGAATAAAATCTCCTAAATGACTATCATCTTCTTCTCCTATAGGTGTTTCTAAAGATACTGGGTCTTGTGCAATTTTTTGAATTTCTGCAACTCTGTCTATTGAAATTTCTAATTCTTCAGCTATTTCTTCTTGTGAAGGTTCTCTTCCAAGTTTTTGTAACAAATGTCTTGATGTTCTAATTAATTTATTTATTGTTTCTACCATATGAACCGGGATTCTTATTGTTCTTGCTTGGTCTGCAATTGCTCTTGTAATTGATTGTCTTATCCACCAAGTAGCATAAGTACTAAATTTAAATCCTTTTGTATAATCAAATTTTTCTACTGCTTTTATCAATCCCATATTTCCTTCTTGGATTAAATCCAAAAACAACATTCCTCGTCCAACATATTTTTTTGCAATACTTACAACTAATCTCAAATTTGCTTCAGCTAATTCTTGTCTTGCATCTTCTGCATCATCGTCATCATTTCCATCTTCTTGAATAATTCTTTTTGCTAATGCTAATTCTTGTTCATATGTTAAAAGCTTTATTCTTCCAATTTCTCTAAGATACATTCTAACAGGATCATCAACATTTACACCTTCAAATGTATCATCAGAAGAAATTTCGTCTAGTTTTAAGTCTTCAACTTCTTTAAGGTCTTCTTCGTTTGGTTCATCTTCAAAGTCATCTTTTAAAACATCAACTCCCATTTCTTCCATTGCATCAAATACTTTTTCAATTTGATCTGCATTAACATTATCTAGTTCTGTTGCTAAATCGCCATATGTTAATTTACCTTTTTCTTTTGCTTTTTTTATTATTGTTTCAACTTTTTCTTTAGTTTGATCTTTTTCATTATCTATCGCTTCTTGTTGTATTTCCTCTTTTTGAGTATTAATTATATTATCTTCTTCAAATTCCTTTTTCTTAGCACTAGTTGATTCTTTAACTTTTTCGTCTTTGTTTTCATTTTTGGTTATTTCTGCATTATTTTCTTCAACTGCTTCTATTTTTTTATTTTCTTTTTTTGCTCCCTTTTTTTCAGTCTTTTCCAATTCTTTTTTTTCTACCTTTTGATTTGCTTTTTTGTTTTTTTCTGATTTTATAGTATCTTCTTTTTGGTTTATTTTTTCAGTTTTTTCTAATTTTTTATTTTCTTCTTTTTTACTTACTTTTTTATTTTGTGGAGCTTTTTTATCATCTTTTTTTGGCTTCGCTGTTTCAGTCTTTTTCACTTCTTTTTGTGTTTCAGTTTTTTTCGTTCCTTTTACTTTTTCATTTTTTGTAGCATTTTTCACTGTAGCTGTTTCATTTTTCTTATTAGCTGTTTTTTTCTTTTCATTTATGCTATTTTCATCTTTTAACTCATTTTTCTTTTCTGCTTTCACATTAAAACCTTCCTTTCTTCTAAATTTTACTTAATTCTTGCTAATTGTAAAATTATTTCGTTCAATTCCTCTCCTAGTTTTTGTTTTTTCTCTTTATCTTGTTCAATAGAAGACTGTTTTATTAATTCATCTC
>ODAJ014768156.1_pt1 | contig 25649 bp, 19 predicted proteins | sample 1539241 | NCBI WGS metagenome assembly ODAJ01 (sample SAMN02144231, study PRJEB22623) | gut metagenome | biome: sheep rumen | host: Ovis aries | place: New Zealand
CTGCCTTATCGATGTTGTGAAGTCAAAACCGATGTTAGGTTTATGTTAGGTGTTATGTTACCTTTTTGTTAGGTCTTATGTTACCTCTTTGAGGCACTAAAAACGCCCGAATCGCCCATAAACAGGGACTTCTTCGGAAAACGATGTTAGGTCTTTCAAAAAATGGCACTTATTTTTCAATAACCTACCTTTATCGTTCAATAACCAGTACTTATTGAGCGACAATCGAGCCCTATAGTCAAGAAAACATTCCCACACTTGGGAATAATTTATTCCCAAGCAGGGAACACATTCGCCTGACTTTGCACTGAAAGAACTTATCTGGTATTTATTGGTATCACCAGTTTGAAGGTTATGTTTCGTCCCATATTGAAGACTCCACGACGACCTGTAACGACATTTTCCTCGGCATATTTCAGACGGCTCAGATGACTCTGATAGGCTTTGTTCAACAGGTTATTGGCTGTGACATAGAACTCGGCTACCTTGCGTCCCTTTACCTGAATGTCGGTACCTGCCGAAAGATTGAGAAGGGCATAGCCCGGAGTCGGAGTCTCTGTACCATCGGCACTATATATGTGCGACTGTCTGAAATAACTGTCAAGACCTGCTGCTACATAGAGGTTATTGAACATGGAGCGATGATGGGGATGGCTGTCATGACGATGGTTTATCGTAGTATGGGAATGATGGAAGAGTTCCCATTTCAACTCTGAATACCAATGGGGAGCTGGCGTGAAGGGCAAATATTTCTCACCAGCATTAGCGTGCATCTGCTGAGCATCAACGTAAGAGAAGGTGTTGGAGAAATGAAGTGAGTGAACAGGATGGAAATCGACTCCTGCCTCAAAGCCAAGCAAGCGGGCATCGCCCTGGGTATAGGCATAGGTGAGGTAGCCTTCTTCTATCTCTTGGGGCAGACGATGGATGAAGATATAGTTGTTGATGCGATTGGCAAAGAGTGCCACTTCTGCTGAAACATAGCGGGAGGTGAAATCGAGTCCCAAATCTGCCTGCAAGCTATATTCTGCCTTTAGCTGCTGATTGCCTATCTCGTAGCGTATAGAGCCTTCATGAACGCCATTGGATGCCAGTTCGCTCATGTTGGGAGTACGGAACCCACGGGCAAGGTTAAGGCGCAGATTGAAATGCTCGTTGATATTGCAGACTGCACCGATGCTGCCAGTAATGCCATTGAAATGGCGAGAGAAATCGGAAAAGCGTTTTTCTCCCTCTTCCAACAGTTCATAGCCATGCAGCCTGCGATGGTCATAGCGCAAGCCACCACTAAGGGTCCAGCGTTCTCCTAAAGACTTCGTAGCATTGGCAAAGATGCCGAAATCGAAGAGCCGGTAATCCGGAATGAGGTATTCCTCACCTTCATTGCCTGACTTCTGATACATACCGCCAACGCCTGTGGAGAACTTCCAGCCACGCCACTCGTCCGTAAGGTATCGTATGTCATAAGTAAGGGTATGGAGTTTGAAATACAAGCCATATTCGTCTGCCGACTCCTCATACTCCTGACGGCGATTCTGCTGATAACCGATGATGGTCTTCAAAAAACCAAAGGGGAGGTTTATGGAATTGTCCCAGACAAGCTTATGATGTTTCACCTGCTGAAATGGCAGCGACTTGCCATAGCTGTGTGCCGAGAAGCCTTCATCACGTGTCAGTTTGCCCGTCTCGGGGTCTCGCTCTCCCTCAATGATGCCTGGGGTAAGATGAAATAGCGACCATGTAAGTTTGGAGTGTCCCCACCCTTTTTTCACTCCCAGCATCACCTTGCCGGCACGCTCACGAAACTGTGAACCAGGCACATAGCCGTCATACTTATTCTTATACGCATGTGCCATCTTGTCGCTAAAATGGGTATCCCATACAAAGCCACGCTGGTTGCCGGCAAAGGAGAGATTATAATTGAGCAGTCCGTTATTGGTCTGATATTCGGAACTTACATTGGCACGCATCTCACCCTCTGGGAGCAATGCAGGAGCATGGAATATCACCACGCCAGCCATAGCATCAGAGCCATACATCAGCGAGGCTGGTCCTTTCAGGATTTCTACCGACCCTACTCCAGTGCCATCGACCTCTATACCATGTTCGTCGCCCCACTGCTGACCTTCTTGGCGAACGCCTTCACTCACAACGACAACACGATTATATCCCAAACCACGAATGATGGGTTTGGAGATACTGCCGCCAGTAGTCAACTGGCTTACACCTGGCTGGTGGCTGATGGCATCAATGATATTGGTAGAGGGAGTGGACTGCAGAACCTGTGGAGAAACTATACTGACAGGAGTAGTGGCATACTTCAACTTCGTATCACCAGTAATGCCTGTCACCATTACTTCATTCAAATCCAAGTGACGATAGAAGACATCAGTAGAGTCTTCTGCATGACGATGTACCCTAATACTATCGTGGGCTGCCATTGTCATGCACAGACACAACAATGGCAGAATGATATATGTTTTTTTCATTCTGTAAAATATTTTCTTAACAGAAGATAAAGGGGGAGTATATTTACTTCCTTTTATACTTCTGAAAGTTATATGAATAAAAATTTGTATGTAAAAATTATAATAAGGACATCAGAGCGATGGAGGTCCACGGGTAACAATGCTGCCACAGCTGGCTGCATGATAGCCACACAAACGCTGGGCAGGATTTTTTCTACATACATGAACATATATCGTGACTGCTATTGTAGCAGCAGCCAGCATAGGAAGCGTCAGGAACTGGCATAGCACACAATCGTGTGCCCATGATATCGTTTCTGCGATATGTCCGTGACAAGTATGATGCAAGCAGTCATCGCATCTTATTTCTTTTTGATAACTGCTACCTTCATGAATATGAACAGACGACAGCACAAGCATTGGCAGAAAAACTGCCAACAATATCCAGGCGGCTGTACGTCTTTTAAATTTCATAATTCTACATGGTCAAAGGTCAAAGGGTCTTCAGTTCATAGCCTTGCTCCTTGAGGAAACGTATGGAAGCAGGCAGGGCATACTTTAGTTTCTGAATACTCTTCAGGGAGTCATGGAAAGTGATGATAGAGCCATTGCGTGTATAATATACCACATTCCTGAAGATGTCAAACGCATTAAGGTTACGGGAGTAGTCACGCGTCACGAGGTCCCACATCACAATGGTATAGCCTTTCTTCATCAGCAGATGATAAGCACTGAGCCACATCCATCCATGAGGCGGACGGAAAAGAGGGCTTGAACTTTGAACATTAAACATTGAATATTGAACATTAGAGCCCACTTCGTTCCTAACTCCTAACTCCTCACTCCCAATTCCTAACTCTCCAAAGCCTCCGACATTGGCGGCAGTCTGCATTACGGCATCTGCCGTCTCGATATTGGAGAGATAGGTCTTGACATAATGCTTCAGGGAGCCCATGTGGTTATAGGTATGGTTTCCTATGCTGTGTCCCTCGCTGATAATTCGGCGAAAGAGGTCTGGATAACGCTTTACATTCTCGCCAACGACAAAGAAAGTTGCCTTTACGCCATGCTCCTTGAGGGTATCGAGAATGAAAGGCGTCGATTCGGGTATCGGACCGTCATCAAACGTCAGATAGACCGAATGCTCTGCAGCGTCCATGCGCCACAGAGCCTTCGGATATAACCATTTCATCCATTTGGAGGGTTGTTCTATGAACACGGTTTATTCTCCTCCTAAGTTTCCGCCGCGATTTTGATAGGCAGCGATGAGTTGATTAAGATTTCCTGTCATTTTGTCTGCAAGAGACTTGTTATGCTGAGATGCTATCTCGCTGAAACGCTGCATAATATAGAGATGGTACATGCAGTCACGCTGAGACGACATAAAGCGTCCCTGCGGCAGAGAGAGGTAGTAGCGTACATACTGAACAGAGTTCTTCCACATAGCATTGAGTGTCTCCTCTGCCTTCTTGTTCATGCCAAGCTTATAGTAAGCATCAGCAAAGTCGGCACCACCATTCATGTATGTCATAGGAACATTGTATGTAGGAATAACCTTCTCAGCATAGAGTATTACCTTCTTAGCCTTGTCGAGCTGACCCTCATGTATGAGGTGTGACAGCAACGAACCGAAAAGACGACGGTGGGTTGCACACATACGGGTAACAGTCTCGTCGAGATAGAGACCTGGCTTATCCAAACCGCCATACTTGAACTTCGTCATGAGGTTTGTATAGACTTTCTCTGTATCGAAGTTGTTGCTCTCATTGGTATGGAAAGGAGTGATACGATTGACAAGACCTTCCTGAATGAAGTTCTCACCAAGGTTCATATAGTTCTCCTGACCTACTGTCAAAGCCACATAGAGAGGACGTGTCCAGTTGCTGTTTGCAACCATCTCAAGCAGCATCAGGTCACCCTTATAGAGGGCACGCTTGCCAGCAAGAGAGATTGCCATACGCTCTGGGATTACCACGTTGCCAGCAGAATCCTTTGGAAGCATCATACCACTCTTGAGGACAGCCTCCTTATCGATGTTGAGATAAAGGGTGTCTGTTGGGATGCAGTGCATCTCGTCATTATCCTCTATGCCACGAACCCAGCGGGCAAGGACATTCTTAACCTCGAATGGGTCTTCGCCAAACTGCTTGGCAGCAGCAACAGGGTCTTGCTTGAAGTATTCAAGTATCTGGGTCTTCAACTCTGGATTTACTGTAACATATTCATTTCTGCCAGAGCAGTAGTCGATACGTGGCCATGTGATAGGCAAAGACGGAGAATTCCATGCCGGACGAATCATCTGGTCGATATACCAGTCGGTCTGGATATATGACAGGTTACATACACGGGCATCGGTACGCACCTGCTCAACATCCTGATTATACCACAGAGGGAAGGTATCATTATCACCGTTAGTGAAGATGATAGGATAGCCTGTCTCCTGAAGGGAGTTGAGGTAGTTCTGTCCAAAGTCGCGACAGGTATAGCGTCCTGAACGGTCATGGTCATCCCATGTCTGCGAAGCCATCTGGACAGGCACTAACAATGTCGCAACACCAATGACTGCTGCCAAGGCAACGTTCTCCTTGTTCTTGAGCAGTTTTCGTGTCAAGATGTCGATAATGGCAGCAACACCCATACCACACCATATAGCATAGGCATAGAAAGAACCTGCATAGGCATAGTCACGCTCACGTGGCTGCATAGGTGTCTGATTTAGGTAGATAACAATAGCAAGACCTGTCATGAAGAACAGGAAGAATATAACCCAGAACTGCTGGATGCCCTTCTTGCCCTTGTAAGCCTGCCAGAAAAGTCCCAACAAGCCCAGCAACAATGGCATGCAGTAGAAGACATTATGTCCCTTGTTCTCCTTCAGTTCATCAGGAAGGAGGTCCTGATTGCCAAGCATCATCTCGTCAATGAATGAGAAGCCTGTTATCCAGTTGCCATGTTCCAATTCGCCATTACCCTGAATATCATTCTGACGACCAGCGAAATTCCACATAAAGTAACGCCAGTACATGAAGTTACACTGATAAGACAGGAAGAAGCGGATATTCTCAAGGAAAGTTGGCATCTTGACCTGTACTATCTGTCCACAGCGGTCATAGTCAGAGACATTGCCTTCAACGCCTCCCATCCAGTCTTCATAAGCCTGAGCATGACCAGAGTCATGCATACGTGGGAACAGCATGTTCTGCGCATATTCATAGGAATCCTTTGTGCGGACTACAAAGTATTTGTCAGGCTCATCTGGAGAGTGTTTCTCCACTTTCTGATATATAGGAGCACCTGTCTTCATACGTGGAATACACATATTGCCCTCAATATCGAGAGCCACCTGTGAGGTATATGCCTGACCATAGAAAAGAGGACGGTCACCATACTGGTCACGAGAGAGGTAGTTGCCAAGGGTGAAGATATCCTCAGGAGAGTTCTGGTCCATTGGAGGATTGCTTGCAGAACGCACTACTATCAGGGCGTATGTAGAATAGCCTATCATCAGCATCAGCATACAGCATAGGGTTGTATTCTTGATACGATTTGTGATGACAGCAACACCTTTCTTCTTGAAGTTAAGGCATAGATAGAGTAATGCAAGCACTATAACACCTATGACAGCTGCACTCCAGCCGTAACCATAGAAAGGTATGCCCAACATTGCTATTGCCAACAGGAAAGAAATGTTTCCTCGTAAAGCGGACTTGTTGGAATAGGTTTCCCATATAGCCCACAATACAGACGCCACCAATATAACAAGGTATATAATGACACCTGTGTTGAATGGCATACCAAGAGTGTTGACAAAGAAGAGTTCAAACCATCCACCAACAGTTATGATGCCAGGAACAACACCATAAAGCACAGCAGCCACAATGACAACAGAAATGCAGAGAGCTATCAGAGAGCCCTTGAGGTCGGCATCTGGATACCTTTTATAATAATATACAAGTACAATGGCAGGAATACACAGCAAATTGAGCAGATGGACACCGATTGACAATCCCGTCATGTATGTAATAAGGATTAGCCAACGGTCTGAGCCTGGCTCTTCGGCATGGTCTTCCCACTTTAATATCAGCCAGAACACAACTGCCGTGAAACAAGAAGAATAGGCATATACCTCTCCCTCGACAGCAGAGAACCAGAAGGTATCTGAGAAGGTGTAGATAAGTGCTCCCACCATACCAGAGGCTTCAATGGCAATCATCTTTGCAGTAGTAAGCTCTTCCCACTTGTCGATAAGGAGCCTGCGCACAAGATGTGTGATACTCCAGAAGAGGAACAGGATACAGGCTGCCGACAGCAGAGCCGACATCATATTAACCATGCGAGCCACCTGTGTAGCATCAGAAGCAAACTGGGAAAACAGATTTGCCGTCAGCATAAAGAAAGGTGCGCCAGGGGGGTGACCAACTTCCAAAAGATAACCCGTGGTGATAAACTCTGGACAATCCCAGAAGGATGCCGTTGGTTCAATAGTAGAACAATATACGAAGGAGGCAATGAAGAATGCCACCCAGCCGAGTATATTATCCACAATACGAAACTTTTTCATTTTCTTCTATATTGTTTTAATATTACGATTTTCAATGGTTCAGTTCTTGTTTTTCTTAATTCGGTGCATGCCTGTAACAGAAGTATGCCACTATGCCAAAGAGTATATTAGGTACCCAGGCTGCCAGTATTGGCGGTGTGCCGGCATTTATGGCAAACGTTGCTGATATGGTCTGCAACATTATATATAGGAAGCTAAGGGCAAGTCCCAAACCAAGATACATTCCCATACCCCCCTTCCTCTTTCTCGAAGACAAGGAGGCTCCGATGATGGTGAGGATGAATGAGGCGAACGAACTTGCTATGCGCTTATGATATTCCACCTGATATTGTACAACATTCTGCGAGCCTCTGTCTATCTGCTTGCTGATATAATCAGAAAGCTGGGGAGAAGTAAACGTTTCCTGCTGCCCCTTTGAGAACACAAGATCCACTGGCTCCATCTGTATCAATGTGTCAAGTGACAATCCAGAAGTGATACGCTCACGCATACCTGTCATCTCACGTATCTTCCAGTTTGTTGCCTTCCAATGATACTTGGAGTCGGATATTGTGTCATACTGTATTTCTGATGCCGTCATGTGGGAGACAAGTTTTTTGTTCTCAAACTTATCAAGACAGAAGCCATATCCCTTTTTGAAGACATTGTCATAGTGCTGCATATAGGCAATAACACCTCTATCTACCTGTAGCTGCACATTTTCTGCAGAGGTGTTCTTCTTGTTGTTCTTATACATCGACTCGAAATTTTGACGTATGACAGTGCCATGGGGAATGACGTATGCCGCCAGAGTGTATGAGAGCAGAGAGATGAGGACACAAGATACCATATAAGGCACCATTAGACGTTTGAAACTAACTCCTGCTGCCAAAATGGAGATTATCTCAGAATTGCCTGCCATCTTTGACGTAAAAAATATGACGGCAATGAAGACAAACAACGGAGAGAAGAGGTTTGCAAAATATGGTATGAAGTTAAGATAGTAATCAAAGACAATAGCCTTCCAAGGAGCATTATACTGGGTGAACTTTGAAAGATTCTCATTGAAGTCAAAGACAATAGCAAGAGATATGATAAGCGCAATGGCAAAGAAATAAGTGCCAATGAACTTAACGATGATATATCTGTCCAGTCGTGGACAGATGCGATAGAACTGAGAGAAGTACTTATTCTTTATGCGTCTGTTTCTTCTCTCTGTTGTGGTACGGATGACTCTTATCGCCTTCTCTGCATATTGTCTATAATGCTTCTCTTCCATTGTGTGAAATCACCTTTTATAATGTGTTCACGGGCATCACCCACGAGTCGTAAATAGAAAGCCAAGTTGTGTATAGAGGCTATTTGAAGAGCAAGATATTCCTGCGACTTAAAGAGATGGTGCAGATATGCCTTTGTGGTAATCTTGTCAACATCACAACCCTCTGGGTCGATAGGTGTGAAGTCGTTTTCCCATTTCTTATTCTTCATATTCATAGTACCCTCGTATGTGAACAGCATAGCATTGCGACCGTTTCTTGTTGGCATGACGCAATCAAACATATCCACACCGCGTTCTATATTCTCAAGAATATTCCAAGGAGTACCGACCCCCATGAGGTAGCGAGGCTTGTCCTTGGGAAGAATCTCATTCACCACCTCCACCATTTCATACATCACCTCAGTAGGCTCACCAACTGCCAAACCACCGATGGCATTACCATCGCATCCCTTGTCAGCAATATATTTTGCTGACTCCTGACGCAAATCCTTATATGAGCATCCTTGCACAATAGGGAACAGGGACTGCTTGTAACCATATAGTGGTTCTGTTTCATTAAAACGCTTTATGCAGCGGTCCAGCCACCTATGCGTCAGGTCAAGCGACTTTCGAGCATACTGCCAGTCACTTTGTCCTGGGGCACATTCGTCAAGAGCCATGATGATATCGGCACCTATGGTGCGCTCTGTATCCATAACATTCTCTGGGGTGAAGATATGCTTCGAACCATCTATGTGACTGCGGAATTCACATCCCTCCTCTGTCAACTTACGAATACCTGTCAGCGAAAAAACCTGAAAGCCGCCAGAGTCTGTAAGGATAGGTCTCTCCCACCCTATAAACTGATGCAAACCGCCAGCCTTTCGCAGAATGTCTGTGCCAGGACGTAGATACAGGTGATAGGTGTTTCCCAATATTATCTGGGCTTTCACCTGACGCCGCAACTCCTCGAAATGGACAGCCTTCACAGAACCGACAGTCCCCACAGGCATGAAGATGGGAGTACGAATCTCGCCATGATCTGTTGTGAGGACGCCAGCACGGGCACCACTGTAGGGATCGTTATTTTGTATCTGGAATTTCAAAATTCAGCGGATTATCTACTAATTCTTTTGTTAATGCAAAATCCCAAACTTCACGAACATTCTCAACGAAATGGAATTTTACGCCCTTCAAATACTTCTCTGGTATCTCCTCAACATCCTTCTTATTGGCAGAACACATCACAATGTCTGTTATGCCTGCACGCTTTGCAGCAAGGAGTTTTTCCTTTATACCACCAACAGGCAATACTTTTCCGCGAAGGGTTATCTCGCCTGTCATAGCAACATTCTTGCGTACTTTCCTTTGTGTAATGGCTGATGCTATAGAAGTTGCTATAGTGATGCCAGCAGAAGGACCGTCCTTTGGCGTTGCTCCCTCTGGCACATGGATGTGGATGTTCCAAGACTGGAAGATGCGGGAATCGATATTGAGATATTCAGCATGAGCCTTGACATATTCGAGGGCAATCACAGCACTCTCCTTCATCACATCACCCAAATTACCTGTAAGGGTTAGTTTTCCTTCCTTACCCTTTGAAAGCGATGTCTCGATAAAGAGTATTTCACCTCCTACACTTGTCCAAGCCAAGCCTGTTACGACACCAGCATAGTCATTGCCCTGATAGATGTCACGATAGAAAGGAGGATTGCCCAGCAACTCTGTGACATTTTCCGGATTCAAAGGAGATTCAAGCAATTCAATGGAAGAATCCATAGAACCTTCTTTTGCAATTTTGTATGCAATCTTGCGCAATGCCTTGTTGATTTGCTTCTCCAGCTGTCGCACTCCACTTTCACGAGTATATCGCTCAACAATATATTCGAGTGTCTTCTTGGGGAATTTAATATTCTTGAAGGACTCCAAGCCTGTCTTTTCCTTCTCTCGTGGCACCAGATGACGCTTGGCTATCTCTATTTTCTCTTCTGTTGTATAACCAGAGAGTTCTATTATCTCCATTCTGTCACGCAAAGGAGACGGTATTGTTGACAAATCGTTTGCTGTTGCTATAAAGAGCACCTTTGACAGGTCATAGTCAAGATCGAGATAGTTGTCGTGGAAGGCTGTATTCTGTTCTGGATCCAACACCTCCAGCAAAGCAGAAGCAGGATCACCATTTATGGTATTCTGTGTTACCTTATCTATCTCGTCGAGAATTAGTACAGGATTTGAGGAACCTGCTTTCTCTATACTCTTTATAATACGACCTGGCATAGCACCGACATAGGTACGGCGGTGACCTCTTATCTCAGCCTCATCATGCAAGCCACCCAGTGACATGCGAACATATTTCCTTCCCAAAGCATCAGCAATGCTCCTGCCAAGAGATGTCTTACCAACTCCAGGAGGACCATAGAGACACAGTATAGGCGATTTCAAGTCTCCACGCATAAGAAGCACAGAAACATATTCCAAAATACGTTCCTTTACCTTCTCCATACCATAGTGGTCACGATTCAACACTCGCTCTGCATGACGGAGATCCAGATTGTCTTCCGTATATTCATTCCAAGGAAGCTCAACCAGTTTCTGAAGGTAAGTAAGTTGCGTATTATAGTCAGAACTCTGTACGTGAAGCTGGTCAAGTCGTTCCATTTCCTTCTCAAAGAATTCACTGGTTTCCTTGTTCCACTTTTTTGTAGCAGCCTTCTCACGTAGTTTTGCCTTTTCCGGCGAACCGTCTTCACGTCCCAACTGCTGATTGATACTCTTCAACTGTTGACGCAGGAAATACTCCTTCTGCTCCACATCGATGGCATGCTGGGTACGATTATGAATATCAATACGCATATCAGCATACTGTATCTCACGATTCATCAGCTGCAGGAGTTCGAAACAACGCATCTTCAAATCGTCACATGCCAACAGATGCATTTTCTCCGTCAACTTAAACGGCATGAAGTATGACACAGTATTCAGAAGCTGCACAGGATTTGCCAAATCCTTCAATGCCATCTGTATCTCAAAGGTGAAGGAATCTGTCTTTTGGATATATTCCAGCACCTTGGAATTGAGGTCTCCGAGCATTGTCTGATACTCCATATCATTAGCATCAGGTTCTTCTTCTGGAGCAGGTATTATGTGTGCCTTGATATATGGTTCCTCTTGCAACACCTCACCTATGCGACAGCGTGCAAGTGGATGTGCCAGGAAAGCTATTCTGTTCTCCTGACCAGGCACCTCAAACACTTTTATAAACTGAGTTATCACTCCATACTCACACAAGTCTTCTGAGGTAGGATATTCTATTGATGGATCCTTTTGGCAGAACATCGCAAACTTATCCCTCTTGTGTTTCTCAAGATATTTGATAAGCTGACGAGTAGTGCTACGTGCTATTGTTATAGAGGCGAGGATAATGGGGAAGTTAACCATGTTTCTGGTTACGAGGACAGGCATATCGCCCTCCTTCTGTCCCTTCAGCATTTCCGTAAAGTCACCTTCAAATTCCGTTATACGCACGAAACCCTCGGCATCGTCCTTGTTGAAATCGTCAAATTTAAATTTTGAAAATATATCTTCCATTATTATCTCCTTCTGCGGTGTCTTCTATGTTTACGACTACGACGTTTTGACTTCTTTTTTGTAACAGATGTTGTGTCTTTCTTCTCTACAACTGGCAGAGAGTCTTTCTTCACAATTACTGTATCAATATTTACCGTATCTTTGCTTACAGTATCGACAACTGCTTTCTGTGGTTGTACAGATGGTGTAGAAGTCGCTTTGTTATATCTACCAAAACCCAATATTGCTGCAACGACAATAAGTATTCCAGCCGCTATGGCTATGAAGACGTTGCTGTTTCCTTGCATACGTTCAGAAATAGATTCCTGACCGTCATCATCTATAGCCAAAGCGACAGGCTTCTCTACTTCAACCTTCTTTGGAGCAGGCTTCTTGGGTTCTGGAATTTTTGCTTCAACCTTTGCCTCTATCTTTGCCTCAACTTTCTCAGGTACTATCTCTGGAGTAACCTTCTTAGGACTTTTCTTCTTTGGTGCAGGTTTCTCCTCAACCTTTTCCTCTTTTGCTTCTTCTTTGGTTTCCTCCTTTGACTCTTCCAAAATTTCTTCCTGTTCCTCATCCTGAGAGTCATCAGTATTCTCTACAGGAGTCATCTCGTCAAGCAGAGGACTTCCGTCGTCTATCTCTACTGTCTCAAAATGAGCAAAGGGCTTGTTGATAGCATTCTTCATTGAAGCATCTGGCAAAAATGTTATCCTGTCGTGCTCACCAATAATAACCCTCTCACCAGTATTCACATTAACGCTGGCGCGAGATTTCATTGACTGCATCTTGAAGGTACCAAAACCCTTAATCTTTACCAATCTATCTGTTTCAAGACCTTCATTGATGGTATCAACCAATTTCTGCACGAAGTCTTCTGCTTCTGAGACTTTAATTTTGTGCTTAGAAGCAATTATCTTGGCTATATCTTTTATTGTTACCATAATCTTCTACCTATTTCTTCTTTGCTTTAAATGTTGCAACGAGTTTTGGTGGCACCAAATTCTTCTTTCCTGTTCCAGGATTGACAATTATTCGTTCATTGCGTTTTCTCACATCAAAAGTGCCCAATCCGTTGATGTTTACAGGTTCAGCATCACACATATTATCAATGATGGCTTTGACTGCTGTCAGCACCATGCTCTGTGTGTCAGTTGTCTTACCTCCTGTTTTCTGCGACAAGGCTGTTATTAAATCTTTGTTGTTCATATTATTGTATTTTCGCGTATAAGTCAAAATCTTCCGAGTCTGTAATTTCCACATTATAGAACTCTCCAATTTTTAGTTTGGCATCCTCAGCACTTATCAGTATCTCTGGGTCAACCTCTGGAGAAGAATATTGGCTGCGGGCAATATAATAGTTGCTTTCTTTCCTATCGATTACCACCTCAAGTTTTTTTCCTATTTCTTCGTCCATTATCTCGTGCGAAATGCTTTGCTGTACCCTCATCAGTTTACTGAGACGCGCCTGCTTCACATCTTCTGGTATATCATCTTCAAAATGCTCTGCGCTATAAGTGCCCTCTTCTTCTGAATATGCGAAAGCCCCCAAACGTTCAAAACGAGCCCACTTTACGAAGTCTATCAATTCGTCAAAGTCCTCGTCTGTCTCTCCCGGATATCCTACCATCATTGTCGTCCTGAGACATATTCCCGGCACTTCTTCGCGAATACGCTTAATCAGTTCCACTGTCTCTTCCTTGGTAGTATTTCGTCGCATATTGCTTAGAACCTTTGTCGAGATGTGCTGTAAAGCTATGTCGAGATATTTGCAGACATTGTCTTTCTCGCGCATTACCTTCAGCAGTTCCATAGGGAATTGCGTAGGATAGGCATAGTGAAGTCTTATCCAATGCACCCCGGGAATGTCTGCCATCTTTTCTATCAGTTCTGCAATATGACGCTTGCCGTCTTTGTCAACACCATAATAGGTCAGTTCCTGTGCGATGACATTAAACTCTTTCACTCCTTCCTTTACGCGCTCTCTCACTTCGTCTAAGATATCTTCTATATCACGACTTTTGTGTTTTCCTGTGATAATAGGAATGGCACAATATGCACAATGTCTGTCACAGCCTTCGGATATCTTTATGTAACAGGAATATCTGTTGGAAGAAATAGTTTTCCCAGCCTTGGGAATTTTTGCGGCATCGGGGACATTTTTTTTTCGACATTCTTCTACGAGGCCTTTCCAGTCAAACTTTCCATAATACTTATCCACCTCTGGAATCTCCTGCTGCAATTCCTCCATATAACGTTGGGACAGGCATCCCATAACGTATAGATGACTAATGCTGCCTTTCGTCTTTGCATCAGCAAACTGCAATATGGTGTCTATGCTCTCTTGCTTGGCATCTTCTATGAAACCACAGGTATTTATAATGACAGTATCTCCTGTTACCTTTGGTGCATCTATAGCACAACGAAGACCATTCTTCAAGAACAGCCTTTGCAATGTCTCGCTATCTACGAGATTCTTTGAGCAACCAAGAGATATAATATCTATCATTTATCGAAAAGCGAATTTACGAATTCCTGTCTGTTAAACAACTGCAAATCTTCCATTCCCTCTCCCAATCCAATATATTTCACAGGCACCTTCAGCTGGTCTGATATTCCTATTACCACACCACCCTTTGCTGTGCCATCGATTTTTGTGATAGCAAGAGAGGTAATATGTGTTACGGCAGAGAACTGCTTTGCCTGCTCGAAGGCATTCTGTCCTGTTGAACCATCAAGAACAAGCATCACTTCATCAGGAGCCTCTGGCATAACCTTCTTCATCACCTCCTTTATTTTCTTTAGCTCATTCATGAGATTCACCTTGTTGTGCAATCGTCCAGCAGTATCTATCAGCACAACATCAGCACCACTTGCCTTTGCTGACTGAAGGGTGTCAAATGCCACGCTGGCAGGGTCTGCGCCCATCTGCTGTTTTATTACTGGTACGCCAACTCTCTCACCCCAGATGCACAACTGTTCTACGGCAGCTGCCCTAAAGGTATCTGCAGCTCCAAGAACCACATTCAAGCCTTCAGACTTAAACAAGTGAGCCAACTTACCGATAGTAGTTGTCTTACCTACCCCATTGACGCCTACCACCAATATCACGTATGGCTTGTGGTCTGTAGGGAAAGTCCATGAGCCGTCACCCTGAGCATTATTTTCTGCCAAAAGGGTTGCTATCTCTTCACGCAATATATTGTTGAGTTCGCTGGTGGACACATACTTGTCACGAGCCACACGCTCCTGTATTCTCTTAATAATCTTTAGAGTAGTATCAACACCAACATCACTCGTGATAAGCATTTCCTCCAAGTCGTCCAGTACATCGTCATCAACAGTATCCTTTGCTGCAACGACACGAACCACCTTGTCAAAAAAACTGCGTTTCGTCTTTTCGAGTCCTTTGTCAAGTGTCTCTTTTTTCTCTTTGTTGAATAATCCGAAAAAGCCCATTACTAATTTATATAAATTAAATTCGGGCGCAAAGATACAAAAAAATGACGAATTAACAAAGAAATAAGATTTCTTAACTCTAAATTATTTACCTTTATACTTATTTTTACGCATAAAAATTACGTTGTGTCAATTCTTTATATTACCTTTGCAGCCCAGTTATGTATAATTTACTATATAAATTCAGCCAATGGCTGTCCACCTACACCTCGTGGTTTATTATAGCCATCGCAGTGATAACATACTTCGTGCCAGACCTTTTTACATGGGTTCACGGCACCACACAATCATGCATTTTGGGGTTCATCATGCTCACTATGGGTTTAACCCTTACGATGCAGGATATGCGAATCCTTGCCGCCAGACCTTTAGACATCCTTATCGGTACCTGTGCACAATATAGTCTCATGCCCCTGATAGCATGGAGTCTGACAATCGGCGCAAGTACCTTATGTGAGACACTTTTTCACTTCTCACTTTTCGGTAGTGCTTTTCAACCCATAGTCGTAGGATTGATTTTGGTAGGATGCTGCCCTGGCGGGGTTTCCAGCAATATTATGTCATACCTCTGCAGAGGCGATGTTGCATACTCTGTTGGAATGACGACAATATCTACTTTACTTGCCCCTATTGTTACCCCGATGTTGGTGCTTTGGCTTGCAGGAGAACAGGTCGAAGTTGATGCTTTGGGAATGTTTTTGAACATCCTCATTGTCACGCTGTTACCTGTCAGCATAGGTTTCTTTGCAAACCTCTTTTATGGTCACAACGAAGGATTCAAAAAGGCACAAGCCGTAATGCCTGCTTTTTCGGTATTAGGACTTGCTTGCATCGTAGGTGGTGTGATTGCTGCTGTAAGAGACAAACTGATGGTAGAAGGATTAACTTTCTTCCTCATAGTATTTGCCGTTGTTCTTTGCCACAACAGCCTTGGATATCTTACAGGTTATAGCGTAGGAAAGATATTCGGTTTCTCAAAAGCAAAAAACCGCACAATTTCTATTGAAGTAGGCATGCAGAATGCAGGTCTGGCTACAGTCCTCGCCTCAACGTTCTTTGCTGTCAGCTGTCCTCTTGCCGTAATACCTGCTGCTGTCAGTTGCGCATGGCACTCTATTTCCGGAACCATATTGGCTACTTGGTTCAGAAATAGGGACGAGGAAGAGGTTAATTGTTAGAGAAGCAAAAATTCTTTCTCGAACATTGGGGTAAGGACATTCTTACCTATAGCATCGTGTATCTCTTTGACATTCCAATACTTACCGCCTTGCGTTTCTGTTGGCGAGGGGCTGAGTTCCCCGTCATATTCTGTAGTGAAAACATATACCAATTCACGCTCCAAATCATTCTCATAGATATATGTTTTGACGAGCTTGGGAGTATATTTTTCTGATGACAATCCAATCTCTTCATTTACCTCCCGAGCCAAAGCAGTCATTACATCCTCTCCAAAATCTACATGCCCGCCAGTTGCTGTGTCCCATTTATCTGGCTGCACACTCTTCCATTTGGCACGATGTTGCAGATAGAGTTCTCCGCGAGAATTGAAAACATGCAGATGAACCACTGGATGAAGGCGCTTTGTACCATCATGTGCCTCAGCACGACTTATCTGACCTATCACATTACCAGCCTCATCTACTTCAGGGAATAATTCCGTGTCTTTATCCGATGTTATAAAATTGCGTTTTTCCATTTTCTTACTTATTCTTTACTTAATAACGTGGGGAAAGCCTCATTTGTTGTGTTATTTTTTGTTTAATTTTTTGCATTTCTCAAAACTTAATTGTACCTTTGTGCGCAAATTATTTAAAAAGTAATCTACTTAAATTTAAAAGAATATAATCATGAGTTTGAAAATCGTTGTACTTGCAAAGCAGGTACCCGACACGCACAACGTTGGTCCTGACGCTATGACAGCCGAAGGCACCATCAACCGCAGTGCGTTGCCAGCAATCTTCAATCCCGACGATCTCAACGCCCTGGAGCAGGCTCTCCAGCTGAAAGAGAAATTTCCGGGAAGTACCATCACAGTTGTCACTATGGGTCTGCCAAAGTCGGCTGAGATAATCCGTGAATCTCTCTATCGTGGAGCAGATGCAGGATATGTGGTAACAGACCGTTGCCTTGGTGGTGCTGATACTCTCGCTACTTCATATACTCTGTCACAAGCCATTAAGAAGATAGGTGAATATGACATCATTCTTGGCGGACGACAGGCTATTGATGGTGATACAGCACAGGTAGGACCACAGATAGCTGAAAAACTGGGTCTTACACAAGTAACTTATGCAGAAGAGATTCTTTCACTTGACCCTGTGGCAAAGAAGATTGTCATCAAGCGTCATATCGATGGTGGTGTGGAAACCGTAGAGGCTCCCCTGCCCCTCGTGGTAACTGTCAACGGCTCTGCTGCCGAGTGTCGTCCTGCTAATGCAAAGCGCATCATGGCTTATAAGAAGGCTGTAATTCCTGAGTGGAATGCTACAGACATCAACTGTGACATGAAGCAGGTGGGCAAGACTGGTTCGCCAACTAACGTCAAGAAGGTTGAGAACATTGTCTTCAAGGCAAAAGAAAGCCGCACAATGACAGGCTCTGACGAAGATATCAACAACCTCATGGCAGAACTGATAAACGATAAGATTATCGGTTAATGCGAGAGTGAAACTAATATAATTTAGAAATCAGAAAATCAATATAGCTATATGAATAGCGTTTTTGTATATTGCGAAATAGAGGGCACGAAAGTAAAGGATGTTGCCCTTGAACTCCTCACTAAGGGACGCAAGCTTGCCAATACCCTTGGTGTGCAGTTGGAATGTATCATCGCCGGTTCTGGTCTCGATGGCGTTGAGAACCAGGTAATGAAATATGGCGTTGACAAAGTACATATCTTCGATGCAGAAGGTCTGTTCCCATACACTTCTAATCCTCATACTGCTCTCGTAGTAAATCTCTTCAAGGAGGAAAAGCCACAGATATGCCTCATGGGTGCTACCGTAATAGGTCGCGACTTGGGACCAAGAGTTTCTTCCGCTCTCTTCAGCGGACTGACAGCCGACTGTACGCAGTTGGAGATTGACGACTTCGACATGAAGGTGAAGAATGAGGCTGGCGAACTGATTGACAAGCACTATGAGAATCAGCTGATGCAGATTCGTCCCGCTTTCGGTGGCAATATCGTTGCAACCATCGTAAACCCAGAGCATCGCCCACAGATGGCTACCGTTCGTGAGGGTGTGATGAAGAAAGAGGTGCTTGACGAAAACTATAAAGGCGAGGTAATACGCCACGATGTTGCAAAGTATGTTCCTGAAACAGAATATGTAGTAAAGGTTCTCGACCGCCACGTTCAGCAGGCAAAGCACAACCTCAAGGGCTCCCCAATCATCGTTTCAGGTGGTTACGGTGTCGGCAGCAAGGAAGGTTTCGACATGCTCTTCGAATTGGCAAAGGAACTGCATGCAGAGGTTGGTGCTTCTCGTGCCGCAGTGGATGCAGGATGGATTGACAACGACCGTCAGATAGGTCAGACAGGTGTCACAGTACATCCGAAGGTGTATATCGCATGTGGTATCTCAGGACAGATACAGCATATCGCCGGTATGCAGGATTCTGGCATCATCATCTCTATCAACAACGATCCTGACGCTCCTATCAACACCATAGCCGACTATGTCATCAACGGCACAGTAGAAGAGGTGGTTCCAAAAATGATAAAGTATTACAAGCAGAATAATAAGTAATGAATTACTATTTAGATAATCCTGGGATGAAGTTCTATCTCAGTCACCCATTGCTCAAGCATATCGTTGAGCTGAAAGAAAGAAATTATGCCGACTTCGGCAAGTATGATTATGCACCAGAGAATTTCGAGGACGCAATGGACTCTTACGAGCGTGTCATCACTCTCGCTGGCGACATCTGTGCTAACGTCATAGCCCCTAATGCCGAAGCAGTAGATGCCGAGGGACCTCACGTTGAAAACAACCGCATGGTATATGCCAGCAAGACCTACGACAACCTGAAGGCTTGCCGTCAGGCTGGTTTGTATGGTGTACTCATGCCTCGCCGTTATGGTGGCTTGAACTTCCCACAGTTCGTCTATGCTCCCATCAACGAAATGGTGGCAACTGCCGATACCGGCTTCGAGAACATCTGGTCTTTGCAGGATTGTATCTCTACCCTATACGAATTCGGTAGCGAGGAGCAGCGCAAGAAGTATATCCCTCTCGTTTGCGAGGGTGCATCAATGTCTATGGACCTTACCGAGCCTGATGCCGGTTCTGACCTGCAGAGCGTCATGCTCAAGGCTACATACGACGAGAAGGAAGACTGCTGGCGTCTGAACGGCTGTAAGCGTTTCATCACCAACGGCGACTCAGACATCCATCTGGTGCTGGCACGTTCTGAAGAAGGTACTCGCGACGGTCGCGGACTTTCTATGTTCATCTATGACAAGCGTAACGGCGGTGTTGACGTACGTCGTATCGAGAATAAGTTAGGCATACATGGTTCTCCAACCTGCGAACTGGTTTACAAGAATGCCAAGGCTGAACTCTGCGGCGACCGCAAGCTGGGTCTTATAAAATACGTTATGGCACTGATGAACGGTGCCCGTCTGGGCATTGCCGGACAATCTACCGGTGTGTCACAGATGGCTTACAACGAGGCTCTTGCCTATGCCAAGGACCGCAAGCAGTTTGGCAAGGCTATCATTGAGTTCCCTGCTGTCTATGACATGCTCTCTATAATGAAGGCAAAGCTTGATGCCGGACGTGCCATCTATTATGCTACAGCACGTTACGTGGATATCTACAAGCTGTGGGAAGACATCGAGCGCGACCGCAAGGCAGAAGGTGGCAAGCTGGAGCCTGCAGAGCGTACAGAGTACAAGACCTTCGCACGCTTGGCTGATGCCTTTACTCCTATTGCAAAGGGCATGACATCAGAATATGCCAACCAGAACACATACGATGGCATACAGGTGCATGGCGGTTCCGGCTTCATGCTCGAATATGCTTGCCAGCGTCTCTATCGCGATGCACGCATCCTGTCTATATATGAGGGTACCACACAGCTGCAATGTGTGGCAGCAGGACGCTATATCACCAACGGCACTTACGGACAGATTATTGCAGACATCCTTGAGAAGGGTGAAGCCGGTATGGCGATGACATCCCTTGCAGAGGCTGCAGAATGTGACGCCAACTGGTGCAGTGCAGAGTTTGCTGCTCTCAAGGAGCGCATGGTGAAGGCTGCCGAGAAGTATAACGAAGCTGTTGCCTATACCAACGACCAGAAGGATGACGACTTCAAGAATCTCGTTCTGCGCCATCTCTACGAAATGGCTGCCGACATCATCATGTCACTGCTGCTCATAGGAGATGCCTCAAAGAATCCGGAGCTCTTCGGAAAGTCTGCAAAGGTTTACAACCGCTACGCTGCTGCTGAGATAGAGAAGCATTATGACTTCATCATGTCACTGACTGTTGATAACCTGTCAGACTATCAAGCATAAGTAAGTGGATAATATTCCTTCTTTAGTACAGGATCTCGCCTTGATTCTCGTCACAGCAGGCGTTGTGACGTTGATATTCAAGAAACTCAAGCAGCCGCTTGTACTTGGATATATCATGGCGGGATTCCTTGTATCCCCCAATTTTCCATTTACCACTTCCGTAGTAGATCACGAGAACATCGAGATATGGGGTAATATCGGTGTGATGTTCCTTCTCTTCACGTTGGGCTTGGACTTTTCGTTCAAGAAAATCCTGAAGATGGGACTGGCACCGATAATAGCAGCCCTCACCATTGTCTTTTCGATGATGATGATAGGCATCTCCGTGTCGCGCCTGTTCGGATGGTCCAGCATGAACGGCATGTTCCTTGCCGGCATGCTCGCCATGTCTTCAACCACCATTATCTATAAGGCGTTTGACGATATGGGTCTGAAGCAGCAGCAGTTTGCCAGCCTCGTAATGAGCGTGCTGATACTGGAAGACATCCTTGCCATCGTCATGATGGTGATGCTGGGAGCCTTTGCCGGCGGCGAGTCGCCAGATGGCGGCGTGATGCTGCAGACGGTTCTCTACATCGGCTTTATTATTATTATATGGTTTGTAGTAGGGCTGTTCGTCGTTCCTACATTCCTGCGCAACGTGCGGTCGCTCATGAACGACGAGGTGCTGCTTATAGTGGCTCTCGGCATGTGCTGTCTGATGGCAGTGGTATCTACCAAGCTGGGATTCAGCTCTGCCTTCGGAGCCTTCGTAATGGGCAGCATACTTGCCGAAACGGTGGAAGCCAAGAAGATAGAGAAGGTAGTGGCACCTGTAAAGAATCTCTTCGGCGCCATCTTCTTCGTGTCTGTCGGCATGCTGGTAGATGCCAGCATCATCGTTGACCAGTGGCTGACGATAGTTGTCATCACCCTGGCAATCCTGCTGGGACAAAGCATCTTCGGCACCTTCGGCTTCCTTATTTCGGGACAGCCTCTGAAGACGGCAATGCAATGCGGCTTCTCTATGGCGCAGATAGGTGAATTTGCCTTCATCATCGCATCCTTGGGATTGTCTCTCCACGTATTGAGCGACTTCATCTATCCTGTTGTGGTGACGGTGTCTGTTGTCACTACTTTCCTCACACCATACATGATACGCTTTGCGGTTCCTACCTACGAGGCTTTGGAGAAGCACCTGCCGCCAGGCTTGATATCCTCCATCAACCGCATCTCGTCCATTGCTCCGTCAGGCGGTCGCAACAATGCCGAGGGAAAATGGAAGCCGCTCCTTCAACAGCTGGCTATCAACACGCTCATATACTCCTGTCTCACCATTGCCATTGTCGCCTTCATGGGAACGTTCTCGCTGCCTATAGTGCAACGCCTCATGCCAAAGGCTTACGTATCGTGGGCAGACATCATCGTGGGAGTCGTAACACTGCTCCTCATGGCGCCGTTCCTGCGTGCTATGGTGATGAAGAAGAACAAGAGCGAGGAATTCCACGCCCTGTGGATGGCAAGCCGCAACAACAGGGCACCGCTGGTGTTCACCATCATTGTCAGAATCATCATTGCCATGGCTCTCATCTTCTATGTCTGCTATAAGGTAACGGAATTCAACAATGCCATCCTCATCTGCATCACCTTGGGGCTCGTATGCCTCATGATAATGTCGCGGTGGCTCAAGGCAAGTTCCATAAAGATGGAGCGTCTCTTCATCCAGAATCTCCGTTCCAAGGACTATGCCCTGCGTGCCAGCGGAGTGAAGAGGCCGTTGTTTGAGGGTCATCTGCTTGACCATAACATTCACATTGCCGTCGTTGACGTTCCGCAGAACTCCCATTGGGGCGGAAAGACGTTGCGCGAGCTTGACCTTGGCAACCGCTTCGGCGTACATGTGAGCAGCATCATGCGAGGTTACAAGAAGATAAACATCCCGTCCGGCAACGACATCGTATTTCCCCTCGACCAACTCAATGTCATCGGCTCCGACGAACAGCTGGCAAAGCTCAATTCCGCGCTGCAACAGGAGATAGACCAAGAGCCATTAGACCTTGAGGGCAAGGATATGCAGCTGAAGCGATTTGGCATCTCGCCAGACAGCCCGTTCGTCGGCAAGTCGCTCATCACGAGCCACCTCCGCGACAAATACAACTGTATGTTCATCGGTCTTGAAGAAGACGAGGACAAACTCCTCAACATCACGCCGTTCTACACCTTCCAACCGGCTGACATCATCTGGGTAGTAGGCGAAGAGGATGACATCAAGCGGCTGGCAAGCGAGATATAAGCCATAATTCCAATAAGCCCTATAAGCCACATAAGCCCTATATGCCCTATATGCCCCATAATTCATCATGCTCAACGAAGACAAGAATCTGAAGACATACTACTCCGTTAGGGAAGTTGCCGAGATGTTCAACGTCTCGGAATCGACCTTGAGGTATTGGGAGACGGAGTTTCCCAACCTGAGGCCGCGCATGGTGAAGTCCAGCAGGGTGCGTATGTATTCGGCAAAAGACCTTGAGGACATCAGGAAGATATACAATCTTGTGAAGGTGCGCGGCTTCAAGCTCGCTGCCGCCAGGAAGATGCTGCAAGCCAACCCCTCCGGCGTTGACCGCACACAAGACATGATAGAAAAGCTGACAGCAATAAAAGAAGACCTGCTACAGATAAAAGCAGCCCTCGACAATATTGTTTAACCCATAAGCCTCATAAGCCTCATAGGCCTCATAGGCCATATATGCCCCATAGGCCCCATAATAATAAAAAAAACAAAAAAAATGTACAGCGATCCAAAAGACTGTCTCTATTGTACCAATAACGAGACCCAAAAATCATTGATGATAGAAATCTGTCATCTTCGTGTTTCACGCGTATTCCTGTTCAAGGAGCAGACCTACCACGGCCGTTGCCTCGTGGCATACGACAAGCATGTCAACGACCTCAACGAACTCTCTGACGAGGAACGCAACGCCTTCATGGCAGACGTGGCACAGACCACCCGCGCCATGCAGAAGGTGTTCAACCCTGAGAAGATAAACTACGGAGCATTCTCTGACACCCTCTGCCACCTCCACTTCCATCTTGTGCCTAAGTACGTCGGCGGTCCCGACTATCCTGGGCTCTTCCGCATGAATCCGCAGGAGGTATATCTCTCCGACGCAGAGTATCAGGAAATGATAGAAAAGATTAAAGCAGCCCTATAAGCCCCATGCTTTGTCACTATCCCCTTTTGTTTGAGAAAAACCTTCACACCCTTGTCTGGGGTACCGAGTCGTGGGAGGTGTCTGCCGTGCCTACAAGTCCGTGCACCGTTGCCAACGGTCCGCTGAGGGGGCGCGACATCATCAGCGTCATCGACGAATACGGCCCCTCCATCCTCGGCGATGCCGTTTTTGAGGAATACGGGGGCAAGCTCCCGCTGCTCGTAAAATTCATCGATGCCAAGAAAGACCTCTCCATACAGGTGCATCCCGACGACCGGCTCGCCATGGAGCGCCATCATTGCTTCGGAAAGACGGAGATGTGGTATATCATCGCTGCCGAGCCCGGTGCCTCCATCCTTGCGGGTTTCAAGGAGCCCCTGACGCCCGAGGACTACAAGCGTCGCGTTGCCGACGGCACCATCGTCGATGCCCTGGCACGCCATGAGGTACACCCGGGCGACGTCTTCTTCATCCCTGCCGGACGCGTACACGCCATCTGCGGAGGCGTATATCTGGCAGAGGTGCAGCAGAGCAGCGACATCACCTACCGCCTCTACGACTACAACCGACCGGGACTCGACGGCAAGCCACGACAGCTGCATACAGAGCTGGCTGCCGATGCCATAAACTACCTCGTGGAGAAAGACTACCGCACCTATTATGGCAACACCCTCGGACATGCGGCAAAGGTTATCGACACGCCCTTCTTCGACGTCCGCGTAATGGACCTCGACAAACGCTCCTTCGCTAACGGGCAGCCCTTCAGGCTCTCAGGAAAGCAGCGCGGCTTCCATCGCAACCTGAAGAAATACCACTCCTTCGTCATCTCTATGTGCATCAGCGGCAAGTGCCAGATAACGCTCCGCAACGACGGCGAGCCCATACAGGTAATGGGCAAGGAAGCTTCCCTGCCCCAGTCCGTCACCCTCTCCGCCGGCGAGAGTTGTCTCATACCAGCCTGCTGCGCCGACTACGACATCATCCCCATCAGCCTCGACACCCGCATCCTCGAAACACACATCGACCGCAGGAAGAAAGCCTGGTGGAGAAGGAGGTAGGAAGGTGAGAGGTAGGAAGTTAAGAGTTAAGAGTTAAGAGTTAAGAAAAGAGCGCAGCATGCTGATTGCATGCTGCGCTTTTGTTTAGTAATTGGGCTTATCCCCCTCCCCAACTGGGGAGGGCCGGGGTGGGGCCTTTACCCCTCATCCCCCGTTCCGCCGGTTCCCGGGTTCTCCGGATTATCCGGAGTGTCCGGTGTGTCCGGTGTGTCCGGTGTCGTCGTGCCGCCGGTGTCGCCGGTGCTCGGGTTCGTCGGCGTGGTAGTGTCTGTGCCGTCGCTGCCGGCAGGGCTTACGCTGCCGCCCTTGCGGGTCTGGGCAAGTTGAAGCTCCACCTTATAGAGGTCCTGATTGTAGTACAATGCTGCCTGTGAGATGCCTTCTTCGGGCTGCAGCTCCTGTACGGCGTTGAGGTAAGTGAGGAAAGCGCGGTACTGTGCATCAAGTGCCTCGCGGGCAGCTTTCAGTTTGCCGACGATTACTACGGCCTGCTCTTCGTTGCGCTGCGACATCAGCTGCTCTATCTGAGTGGTCAGTTCAGCCATGCGTGCATTTAGTTCCGTAAGTCCCATGGCAGC
>ODAJ012150314.1_pt1 | contig 25632 bp, 27 predicted proteins | sample 1539241 | NCBI WGS metagenome assembly ODAJ01 (sample SAMN02144231, study PRJEB22623) | gut metagenome | biome: sheep rumen | host: Ovis aries | place: New Zealand
CCGCTGGGAGAGGGCGCGCTATGCGAGGTTGCCCTGCCCAATCAGGAAATTGCTTTCGTTTATAAGAAAGAGATCCTGGATAAGCTCAGCGTGTTTATTCCACAGTCTATGTCCATCGCAATCCAGAAGGCGATCTATTCCGGCAATGCTGAATCTCTGCAAAAACAAATGCGGCAGCTTTTGCTGCAATCGGTCAGTTCTTTCGATACCTCTCACGAGGATTTTTATCATGGACTGCTGCTCGGCCTTTGCGCCATGATGGACAACCGCTACTATATCAGTTCGAACCGGGAATCCGGTGAGGGGCGCTTTGATATTCAGCTTATGCCGAAGACAAACAATTTGCCCGGAATCTTGATTGAGGTAAAATGGACAGAAGGCGCAGATGGGCAGGCCTTGGAGAAGCTGGCGCAGAGCGCGATCCGGCAAATCAATGAAAAGCACTATGAGACCGAGCTGCGTACTCACGGTGTGAAGCAAATCCTCAAATACGGAGCTGCCTTCAGCGGCAAAAACGTTGAGATTTGCATGGAGTAAAACGGGAGGATCAGAATATGACAGAGCTGGAAATCATGCAGCATGCGAAAGACTATCTGGACAAGCTGGCAAAGGGCATCGATCCGCTGACGGGTCGGGAGGTGCCGGAGGGGGAGATCATCAACAATGTCCGCATTTCCCGCTGCCTGTTTTACGTGGCGGACGTTCTGCGGCAGGTGATCGAAAACGGCGGCGTGATCGGCGCTCCCGCAAAGCGGGGAGAGCTTGCGCCCTATACCCTGCCCTTCGAGGCGCGCAGCCGCTACGCCTTTGGCGAGTGGCCGCTCAGCGCCAGTCAGATCGCACAGCGGCTCAATGAGCTGGTGGATCTGAGCACCATGCAGAAGCTGAAAACCACCAGCATCACCAAGTTCCTGCTCCAGTCCGGCCTGCTGTTCGAGGAAGAGGGGCCAAGCGGCAAGAAGAACAAGCGCCCGACAGAGGCAGGCTGGAAGCTGGGCATTTCCACGCAGCAGCGCACCGGGTTAAACGGCGACTATACCGCCGTGGTCTATGATCGGCAGGCCCAGCAGTTCATCCTGGATAACCTGGACGCCATCATCGCCATCAACGCGACCCCGCTGCATGAAAACCAGGGAAAGCCCTGGGAGCCGGAAGAGGACGCGTATCTGCGGCAAGCTGTTCAGGCGGGCGCGGACGTCAAGGACATGTCCGCCGAGCTCAAGCGCACTCGCGCAGCCGTCCGGGCAAGGCTTGAAAAGCTGGGGCTGACACAGGAAAGCGGAAGAGAATGAGCGGTCTGGTTGGGGGAACGATAATGTAGACCGCAACGGGAAAATGCTGAAGCTTCCGCTCTACATAGGCTTTCTGCTGAACGAGTCCTGAAGGTGTTGCGGATCAAAAGAGCCTCGCATGACAGTACTACACCCATTCTGTTTGACGTGTGTCAAGCAGAATGGGTGTTTTCTTGCCCGGCGATGACTTTGCCGGCAGATTGATGGCTTGCTGATTCAAGAAATCAATCAAGCGGGAGCATATCTCTCATGCTTCTGTGTCCTCCGCTCCCGTAAGATAGCGATACGCCATCATGTGTTTTTTCATCCGCGTTTCCACGTGTTCCGTCCAGACGCTTTGCCGCAGGGGGTTGGCGTTATCCTGCAGATCTGCCAACTTGACGGCCTTGGCGATCGGGTCTTCGGCAAGCTTCTTCACGTAGTCCATGTAAGGGACACCCTCCTCATGGGTCAGAAGCGCAAGGACACGGCAGACTTCCTCCGGGAACCCGGCTGCACGCAGATCCTCCAGGTTGGTGTCCGTGTCCTCCACCACATCGTGGAGCCATGCGGCACACGCGCCTACCTCGTCCGTAAAGCCGGCAGCCACCCTTGCTGGGTGGAAGACGTAGGGGATCCCGTCGTCATCCAACTGTCCGTGATGCGCCTGGTAGGCAAATAGCATGGCCTTTCTGGTCAATGGTGTAAAAAACATGAGCGTCTTCCTTTCGTACTCGATCCCTTGATCTCTTATGCGCTTCACGGACGTGCGTGGAGCAATTCGTCCCAATCCGCGTCTTCGACCCTTGGCAGCTCGGAGACGGTTGCGTCAACCCATTTCTTAAAGCGTTCCCAGCCATCCGGATATGCGTTGCTGCCGATGATGCGCCGCTCGGGCATCCCTTGGTTTTTATATCGCAGCTCCCACTGGGTCCCGTCCAAAATAATCTCATAATATGTATCCTGCCATTCTTCACAGGGAAGCGCATCAAACTCTTTCATCCAGCGTTTGCTGCGCTCTTTTTCCCAGACCGCGTGAAAATGCGGCCATGTCTCTCTGTGATACGTGGGTGCGTACAGATAATGCTCCACGGTCAGGCATCCATTCCGACCGTGAACGGACAGGATCTGCTGTCCTTCAAGGAAACTACCGATCGAAAAATATAGATATTCCAGCATCGTTTATTCCTTTCTCAAAAGCGCCTGTTTCCCCCAGGGAATTTCCGCGTTCTCCCTGCTCAGCAGCCAAAGAACCGGCAAGTTCCCCGCCGCGCGCTCGTCCGGGATTTCACCCTGTCCGTCCGTGAATACCACCAAGCTTGCAGGATTCAGCGGTGAGGCTACCAAATAGCTGAACAGGGAAGAAAAGTCTGTTCCGCCCCCGCCGACCGGGATCGCGTTTTCAAGATCCGCCACATCGGAAAACGGGATCGGCGCATACACGCGCGTGTCAAAGAACAGCAGGACACCCGTCAGCCTGCCGTCAAACTGCTCGATCGCGGCGCAGATCTCCGAAAACACCGCGGATAGCAGCTCATCATCGATCGAGCCGGAGGTATCCACGGCAAAGGCGATTCGTTGGGGGCTGATCTCCGTTTCGTTGAAATCCGGCAGGAAGAATTCACTGTCCATCTGCCGATGATCCGGGGGCAAAAAGGAGTAATCGGAAAGCTGTTCCTGCAGAAAAGAATCCAGCAGTGATTTCCAGTCGAGCCGCGGGTCATTGGGGCGCTGCCAAATGCGATGAGCCGCATCCATGGACGCCGCCTGCTCGTTCTGGGCCTTGAGCTTCCGCAGCTTGCTCAAATTCGCAAGCTGTTTCTTGTCTCCGCGATCCGATCCGGGCTTTTTCCGATCCATATCGCCTTTCAGATCGACATCCGGAATGCCCCGAATCTCCTCCGGATGCCGCTTGAGCCTGCCTTTCCGGCGGCTTTTTTCTTTTGCATCCAGGAGCGCGTCCAGGCGCAGATCCTCCGGATCATGGTCCAGAGGTGACAGGAGCAGTACCCCGTGGATTCCGGGGTCCTCTTCGCGCGACCAATACGCGTCGGAGTCGATCACGAACCGCGTGGATTTTTTGTCCTTCAGTGCTGCTGGGTCAAAGGGGACTCGCCGGAATGCCTGCTCGGCGGTCAGCGTCCGTCCCTCCGTACTCGGATAAAAGGTCATGTGGTACAGCTTTCCCACGCCGGGAAGCTGATCGTATTCATAGCCAAGCTCCCGTAAATGCGAATTGGCCACAATATCGCAGGCCAAATGAAAACGCTCTCCCGCGTAGTACCGGGAGCGGTCGATGTGTCCGAGCAGGATGTGCATCTGCTGATGGGCAAGCAAGAATTCCAGCGCGGGGAGACCGACGTTTTTCAGCCAAGACGGATTTACGAAAATGCAGGTTCCGTTTGTGGACATGGGCATTGCATCGTCGACAGCGATATACCGCATATACCGCAGCGGCAAGGCGAAGTCGGGGTTCCTGACGATCGCCGCATAGCGCGCCTCCTGCAGCTTTCGTTTGAGCTGTTGGATCCGCTGCGCTGTCATGTCCGATCACGCCGCAGCGACTCCTGAAAGACCGGATCATCCTCGATGGCGGCACGCACCTCGGGGAGCAGGCTGTAGTCGTGCAGCAGCGCTTTTCGGTATTCCCAGGGCAGCTCACAGGCATGCTCAATAGAGCGCACGAGGCCGTCATGCTTCGGGTGCTGCCCGGCGTATTCCACCATCGCGGCCCGCAGCGCCGTGCGCAGCTCTGCCGCCTTCGGCTTCGGCCTGGACGCGCCTGAAAAGACCGCTTCCGGCGCAGGCAGTCCCTCGGACAGCCGGCTCCAGGTTCTGAGCGCGTCAGTCGCCTCCGCTCCGATGCAACCGGCAATCAGGGGGTAGGAAACGTCAAAATCTTCGGAGATGTTTTTGAGGATGCTGCTGACCATCTCCCAGGAGCGCGGCGTGGGAAAAGCCAATTCCACCCCAGAGGGATCGAATTTCATCAGCGCGACAGGGTTAAAGTCCAGATAGCCGACGACAAAGCGGTGGAGCCGCGCTTTTACCGCCCAGTCGTGCCACGCGCGCGGATCGCCGACGATCTCCAGATGGCAGAGTCGGTTGGCGAGTGCCTTCGGCATGTTGTAGGCGACGGATCTGTCCGTCACGCGGTTTCCCGCCGCGATCACGATGCAGTTGTCCGGCAGTTTGTGCTCGCCGATGCTGCGATCCAGCGTGATCTGATAGGCCGCAGCCTGCACCGAGGGCGGCGCTGCGGAGATCTCATCTAGGAACAGGATGTTCACCGTGTCCGTCGACTCGTCCATCTGAAAGATCTTCGGCCTGAGCCAAACGGCAAGGGTCTTGTCCGCGTTGGCCGTAGGGATGCCCCGCAGATCCACCGGATTAAAAAGCAGCAGTCGCACGTCGGTGACGAACACCTTCTTTCCGGTCTCCTGCGTGATGCGCTCCGCGATCTGCCGCACGCCCTGCGACTTTCCGACGCCCGGCGGCCCCCAGAGCATGACGGAAGGAAAGGCGCGAAAGGGCGTCCCGCTTCGGATGAGCGAGATATACGCGCTGCTCAGCAGTTCTACCATGGTGGTCACATGGAGGTGTTGTCTGTTTTCCATTTGCATTCTTCCTGCATTCTCGATGGGAGTATTTGTTATGCGTCTCTTGTCTGTGGAGCAGGATATTCCTCTGTGATTTCAAAACCTTTCCTGGGATATAAATACGCGATCGGGGGTTGATAAGTTGCTCCGACTTCGTCTACGACGCCGTAGGAGTCAAAAGCCCCGCTGTACCCGATGATCTCATATTCCTTACCGTATCTCAAACCGAGCTCGTCGTCTTCTCCATACCAGATTCCTTTCATGGTGGCATCTCCCTGACTCTTTTGATTCCTGACTACACTTTATTCTTCTTTCATTCCCCGGTCAATAGGGAAACACCTGCCGGAGCAGAAACGTCACTTTTTGGGTACAGTTCCATGGGACAGTACTCTCTTAGCACAAGCGTGCGTGAAAAGTGACGCTTGCGCCGAGCGCGGCTTTCAGCGCTTGATTATACCGCCCAGCGCCTTTAGAATAGAAGCAGCTAGACAGCATACGCCGAGGGCAGCGGACAATTGTCGCTTGCAGGGCGACCAAGGCAGGACGATTCCCTGCTATCCTAAGGCCATAAGGAAGCGAAAGGAGCGATCAGATATGATCGGTGCGATTTTAGGCGATATTGTGGGTTCCCGTTTTGAGTTCAACAATTATCTGAGCAAGGACTTTGCGTTTTTGACGCCGGACTGTGAGTTTACGGACGACACGGTCATGACCTGCGCGGTGGCACAGGCGCTGATGGACAGTCGGGAGGACTTTTCGGATCTCTCCGAGAAAGCGGTGGCCGCCATGCAGCGGATCGGACTGCAGTATCCCAACTGCGGCTACGGCGCCCGCTTCATTCGCTGGATGTTTTCCGACGATCCGCAGCCCTACAACAGCTGTGGGAACGGCTCGGCCATGCGTGTGAGCCCCGTGGGTTTTGCGGCGCGGGATGTGGAGGAGGCCAAGCGGCTCTCCGCCGCGGTCACTCGGGTTTCTCACGACCACCCGGAGGGGATGAAGGGCGCGGAGGCCACGGCTGTCGCCATCGTGATGGCGCGGCAGGGGCGGTCGAAGCAGGAGATCCGCGCCGCCATGGAGGAGTATTACGATCTGTCCACCGGCGTGGAGAAGTACCGGCGCGTTTGGCAGGGGCACAGCATGGAGATCTGTCAGGTGGCGCTGCCCCAGGCGCTTGCCTGCTTCCTGGAGGGGGAGAGCTATGAGGACGTGATCCGCAACTGCATCTCCATCGGCGGGGACAGCGACACCATCGCCGCCATCGCCGGCGGGATCGCGGAAGCCTTCTACGGGGTACCGGTGGAGCTGCAAAGCCGGGCGAAAGCCTATCTGGATCCCCGGCTGCGGGAGATCTGCGACCGCTTTGAGGTATGGAGAAACGAGAGAACGACCGTGTGAAGGGAAGAAAAAGTAGGATCGGCAGCAGCATCCAGACTCCGTTAGGTAAAGTTCAGGTGTTTCGTGACGGACAGACAGTGAACGGTGTCATTTCCGCCGTACAAAACAATTCTTTCCACCCAAAGTCTGCCAATAGATATCTGTTTGAGATTCAAATCAAACCTGATCAAAAGAAACATGTCCTGCTTTGCAGACTCATCCCTTCACAGCTGGTCCGATCCTATTTTGATACCGGCGAACGCTGTGAGGGCGTTATCTACCATAATGAAGACGAAAGTGTTTTTGTCCTTATTGGGGCTGAGGGAAACGATGACAGCCCATATTACGACTATTGGCTCAATGTTGAAGAGGAAAACGAGCTGCACTGTATTTCCTATCAACTCTGCTCTGATACCACGACTTCAAGCTATCGATTTGGCGTCATGTTTGCCGAGTTAAACCCAGACGACGAGTATGAGTTAAGCTGCTACGATGCGGATCCCGCTTATATTATCATAAAGAGGGAGAGCAATTATGACACATGAAGAAATGAAACGCATTGAAGACGCGGAAAACGAGATGCTGCCGGGATGGAAAAAAGACCAAGTTTCGGAGGAGAAAACGCACTGTCAGATAGCGAGCTCCCAGATATCATGAACCAGCCCAAAAGCGCAAAACCAGAGGACATGACAGAGGTGAACGCCCTTGGCCCAGTGCCCAGGCTGAATGCGGGCAAGCGAAAGAAAGTCCGTTATATAGGAGAAGATCGCACGATGCTCTTCCCGTGGGAAATCTATACAGCTACCACGTTGGAGGACGGAACCCTATTAGTAGAAAACTTAAACGGTACCGTCGGAAAATTTGACGCTGACCAGTTTGAAACCACTTATGAGGAAGAGACCAACACAACATATGTAAGTTTTGTCGAATACATCAATTGTATTGAGACGAAGAGACTCGCGCGTGTTAAAACGCCGGAGTATGATATCCCTGTTAATGTCAGTCTGGAGGAGAGCTCAGATCCGGATCTTTGTGAAGGGCAGCACTGCACCGTACAACTCTGGAGTAATGAGTATTCCATTTCGATTTATTCTTCGGTGGAAGAATACCGAAAAGATGGCACAGGTTGGGCGCCGATCTCTCTCGTCCCGTCGGGAACTTTCCCCGCAGACCTGAAACGAAAGGACTTCAAGCAGAACGCCACGATCGTTTTCACTGGTATCGTCAGAGAGGCTGAGCGCACCCCTTTGACGGAGGAGGACGCCCCGACTTGGAGGCTTAGGATTGAAACCTTAGGGTTCATGTTTGATCTTTATTACTATGGAGATAAGATACTCGAACCTGGATTCGTCGTTGATGGAGTCGTATGGCTCTATGGGACGCTTAAGCGAGCGGATGCGGATGATTAAATAGAACGACTGTATGAAGGGAGGAAGCATATGCTCTGTGGACAGGTGGAAAAGCTGGAGAAGCATTTGAGCAATTATCGAAAAGACAAGGACGGTACATATTGGGAAGACGTGATGGCGCGGCTTACGGACAGCGTAGCGGCGGGAGACAGTTGGCAGGTGCCCGTGGAGGCTGTACCTGATGATATGAACGAGACGGACTATGCAGAGGGGCACGTCCTGGGGCGGCTTCCTGCGTGTTTGAAGCGATTTATTGAAAACAACCGGGGAGAGAAGCTGTTTTGTGCGTTCACAAGTCCGGAAAAGGTGGGGGGCGGAGGTGTGGACGAACCTGTCATGACACTTCCTTATCCGGCGCAGGCGCTTTTGGAGGAATACATTGCGGCAGAAGACATTGACGGTTTCCTGATGAACCCCTGGTCGGACGACTTTCGCCTGGATCGGGAGGATGCTGCCAAGATCCTGGATTTGGCGCAGAAGCTCACAGAAGAGCAGAGGCTTGCTCTGCATTCCTACCGCATCGAGCCGAGGGCTGTGATCGATACCAACCAGATCCTGGACGAATGGAGAGGCGGTTGGGACGACAAGGATGAAAAACAGGAAAAGTGGGAGTTGAAAGCTTATCCAATCATGGCAGATGGGCGCGTTTTGCTGCTGTTTGAAATGACGGATGAAGTATATTCCGGGTCGTATGACTCGTTTCACGCAGCGCATGCGATCTCTCATTTTCGTGTTCTGGATTATCAACTCCAAGAGGGCGAGCTCCGGCCGCTGGGCAAGTATCGTTTTTCAACGCAGGACGCCCATGTTTACACCGTAAGCCTCTATGATGGGAAGCTGAACGCCGCTGTTTGCCGCAAAAGAGGCGGAAGCTGCTCGATCTTGCCCATGGTTCCAACAAACGACGATGGGCAATTTCGGATTTTTCGCAATGTCCGCAGACTGATCACAAACAGCAAACAGGAAGTGATCGTGGGCTATGACCGGAATCTGTTTGATGAGGAGCGAATGCCGCTTCTGGTTTTCTCTGAGGATGGAGAGGTCATCAAACGCTATCGGGACGAATATGCTTTGGCCTGCGTAGATCTAAACCTGGATCATGAAGAAAACATCTGGTTTCATATGTCGCCTTCAGACACGGTCGATATGCTGGATCCGGAAAGCAAACGGGTGATCTCTCATCCGGTAGCGCTGCAGGGCTTTGAGGCAATGGCCATGAGCAGCGACCGATCCCGGCTCTTTCTGGAGTTTTCCGAACGCGAGGGCGGCAGCGCGTTTTACGTACTGACGCTGCAGGAAAACGGCAGCTATGCCAAGCCGATCCGCTTTGTGTTTCATCCGGAATCGGAGACCGACGATCCGAAGAAACTCGAAGATTATGAGGTATATGGCTGCGCTTCCACGATGAAATCCTGGGTGATCCTGAATGCGGACGGAAAACTGTACCTGTACGATATTGACGACTGTTGAGGAGGGAGAGATCTACCATGACACAGGAAGACATAAAACGCTTGGAAGACACAATGAACGAGATCCTGCCGGGACTGACCATGTATGTGCGGGATGTCAACCTTCCTCCGGCCTGCGCGGAGCAGTACAAGCCCGGCAGGATCATCCTGGAGCGGGGCTTCACGGATGCGAGCTGTCGGGTGATGGGGATGGTCACGACCCACCGCTACGCCATTCTCTCCAATCATATGGCGAACCTCGGCGCCTTTGAGCACGGGATGAACTGGGGCCTGTTCGTTGCGAATCGCAATGCCCATTTCAAAGTTCTGGACGTCTATGACTATCAGGGCCGGACGCAGGTCCTGCTGCTCCATCTCCCGGACGACGCTCGCTGGAAGCTCTTTGAGAACCTGACTTTCAGCATCGAGGAGCAGTTGATCGCAAGCTCCCGTCAACGCTTTGAAAGTAAGGCCTTCCTTCCACCCGTTCCCGAATTGGCAAAGGACGACTGGATCGCCCGGTGCGCCTTTCCCCTCGGTATGGACGACGCGGGAAATCTTTTTCCCCTTGAGCCTTGAGGCAGTGCAAGCCCAGCCGACTCTGCAAGCGGCTCCTGCAAAACTGCATAGAGAAATCGAAAAGCACAGCGTTTTTGACGACGCTGTGCTTTTCTCTATCCTGAAATTATTGTTTCTGGGTACGTTACGGCTCCTCGTCCGGAAGAATCTCCTCGTTGTGAACGGCCTTCTTCCATTTCTTCTGGAATTCGGAGCGCTTCTTCTCAAATTCCTGCTCCGCGGCAGCCGCGGCCTTTTCCAGCGCGGCCTTCTGCTTTGCCGCCTCTTCCGCCGCGAGGAAGCGTGCGAAAAGCTCCGGGTCTTCCAGCGTGAGAAATTTTTTCCCGAATGCAGTGGAAGAGAGGAGGGTTTTCACCGTATCGCCAAATCGGACAGTCAGATGGTCGCCCGTCTGATCCAGGATCGTGCCCGCGCCGAAGGAAGAATGCCGCACGGCCTGACCGGTGAGGGCCGGAGGGGGCACGATGCCCGCAAGGAACGCGTCCAGCGCCTTCTTCGCGGAAGAAGCCGCTGCCTGCAGCTCCGCCAACACCTGCCTCTCCGCAGCCCGCTGGATGCGGTACTTGACGCCCTTGGCCTCATAGGTCGGCAGATCCACATACAAGCCATAAGTGGTGGCGCAGTACATGATGTCATAGGCAAGCGTGTGGAAATCATCGGAAAGGCTTACGCCGGCGGCCTGCATCCGCTCCTCGTTGCAGCGGCGCAGGACATCGCTTTCCCGAATCGCGTCCACCAGTTCGTTGCACATCCGGTAGTAGATCGGCAGAGAAAAGTTGCTTCCGCTGCCGATGTCGAAGCCGAATTCGGTAAAATACGCCCAGTTTTCCGCCTTTGTGAACATGTAGAAGAAGTCCCGATCCGGCCGGGCAAGCGCAAGATAGCAGAGGGCGCTGCGGGTGGTCTGGGGTCTGTAGCTGTCATTGGGCCAATGCGCCTTGATCCGGGCGTTCACGGTCTGGATGAATTCCTCCACTAGCAGATCCCGCGCTTTCTCGTCGCACTCCGTGTAGAGCAGCTTGCGGAAGGCCTCGCGCACGGTCTCCGCTTCCCCCGAAAGCTTCAGCAGGCTCTTGATGCCGGAGGAGGGGGCGCTGTGGCCACCATCCAGAAGGACGTCGGTCTTGGCCACCGCCCTGGTAAAAGAGTCATACAAATCCTCGGCGTCGATGTTCCAGTTGGTCTGGAAGCAGTCGATGGCCTGCCACTTGAAATACTCCTCGTGGGGCTTTGCGTTCGTAAGGGCGAATTTCTCCAGGTATCTTGCGATGATCGCGTCAAAATTCTCTCTGTCCATTTTGTAACCTCATATCTCTTAATGCGTCTTCCAGCTGGGCCCGGTATCCTTCCACCAGATTCTCCGGGCCGGTCATTTGAAGGTCGGAGCGAACCATAAAGAGCCAACTGAAAAAGGTCGGGCTGATCTGCACCTTGACCTCAGCCTCGCACAGCTGAGGCCCCAGGCGCTTGATCTGCAGCTTTTCTCCGAATTTGTCATAGAGTCGGCCGATGATCCGGTCCTGGAACTGCAGGGTGACGGTCCGCGTCTCTCCCTGGTACATGCGAAAGGTCTCCTCCACCATCTTCCCGGCATTCTCAATCCGGCGAAGCGCTTCTTCGCTGACCGGTTCCTCCTCTACCCGCACCTGATCCATCCGGTCGAGTCGGTAGTTGAGGAGCTTTGCATACTTGGAGCTGTAGCTGAGCAGGTAGTAATTGTTGTCTTCGTAGATCAGGGACACCGGCTCCGCGTGATAGCGTCCGCCCTCCATCCGGTAGACCTTTTCCAGATTCTCATTCAGGTCAAAGTAGCGGAAGGAGATGATTCTCCGCTGCCGCAGTGCCTCCTCCACCGCCTGCACGTTGTAGAAAATGGAGTGGTTGGAGTGCTTGCGGGCATTGAATCGGGTCACGTTGCCCTGCAGCAGCTCGGCCTGGTGGCTGCCGCCCAGGGCGGCGATCTTGGCGATGAGCTGCGCGGTCTTGTCCTCCGGGATGAAAACGGCGGCCTGCACAGCGTCCATCAGGATCTTCAGCTCCGGCAGCTCGAAGCTGCGGTCTGCGATCCAATAGCTGTTTTCGTGGCCCTTCAGCTCGCTCATGATCTCAAAGCCCTGCTCGCGCAGGACCTTCATATCCTTGCCCACGGTACGCCGCTCGCAGGAGATGCCCATGTCACCGAGACGGCGGCAGATCTCGCTGGTGGTGATGGGGTGCGCCTCGTCCGTCTCCTGCCGCAACAGCTCCATGAGCTTAAGAAGCTTGATTTTCTGACAGTTGTCGTTTTGCATGGTCAGTCCACCTCCCATACACTTCTTTATTCTCTGAGAAAAGTATAGCATAGCAGCAGACGAATGAAAAGGCATAACCGTGCTTAAATAGTGACGCTTCTGCACAGCGTGGGGAATTGACAATGCCCAATCAGCATTTATAATGAGGATAGAAAACAGCAAAGGAGGAACGGCAATGGGACAGACACTTTATTTGCTCACGCGGGAGGAAGCTGTGTTGATCGAAGAAAACGGCGTTGAAAGTGAAGACGAGCTCCAGAGAATCATCAAAGACAACCCGAACATTCTGCTGAGAGAGGAAGACCGCCAACAGGAGAATCAACTGCACTTGATTTGCAGAGAGTTACCTCTGCCGGGTCTGTATGTGGGAGATACGACGCTTCGGTTGGATCACTTTATGGTGGACAACAATGCTGTCCCCGCACTGGTTGAAGTCAAACTGGTTTCAAACCCAGAATGCCGCCGATCGGTAATCGGACAGATGATCGACTATGCTTCGCGGATCACTTACTACGACAGCGCCGAGCTGCGTGAAATGTACAAGAAAAACAACCCGGGCGAGGACGCCCCGGTCGAAGACGCTGTAACCTTCTGGAGACAGGTTTATGACAATCTGCGAGCCGGACATATCCGGATGATATTTGCGGCGAATGAATTTCCGAACTCTTTGAAGCCGCTGATTCAGTGCCTTGACCGGAACATGCCCGGGATCGATGTTTACGGCGTAGAGATCGTCAAACACAGGATGCACGGACGGGAATACTTATCTGTCTCTTTTGTGCAAGATACGACCAATCCCTACGCAGGCAGTACCGCCCAGACCGCAAAGGCGAAGTGGAGCGACAAAGAGATGCTGAGTCGCCTGAACAGCATTTACGGGGAGGCTGTAGCCGACTTTTTCATGGAGTTTAAGCAAAAGGCGATTGAACAGGGGTTCGTCTTTAAATACGGGAACGCTTCTTATATCAATGCAGACTTTTACTGGAAAGGCGTCCATCTGTTTGGCATTCATGTAGATGAGCTGGGCGGAAGCATCTATTTCAAGGTAAAGCCAATCGCGTCTCTTACGAATGGAGAATTTCCATTTGACCGCATTCGGTCGGAGCTGGAAGCGATCGACCCGAATGCAAAATATACGAAAGACAACAAACCCGCGCATCTCCGGACAAGGCTCAAATACTATGCGGAGCAGGAGAACCGGGAGTCCATCTTTGCATTCCTTGGGCGCATCAGAACCGCACTTCAGGCAGATGTGGTTTGATCGTTTAGAAGATATCCTCTACCAACAGCGCTGTTTTTTCGGAACAGTTGTACTCACGCGCGTAATTTACCTTTTCTGAGCATTTGTCGCATCACGATTACCGAATAAACAAGCTGGGCAGAAACCAGGAGAAACGCAATATACGAAGCGACAGGCGCGGGCAATTGCCCCCTTGTCGCTTCGTATTTGGGAACAATCTTCACAAAGTTTTTCCCCAATTCTCACAATCGGTCTGGTGAGAAAGTGTCATGAAAAAACTTGTGTGCAACGCCTATCTCTTGACTAATACCCGTGAATACATCGTGAATACATTGTAATACGCGGAATTCAAAGGGCAGCAGGCGTTTGAGTTCACATACAACGGTCTGCTCTGGTTCTGCATGAACCGGCTGCCGAAGTTTGGCGGAGACAACGGTCAGTGGGTATATAACCGGATCATGGTCGTCCGCTGCCCGAATGTGATCCCGAAAGAACAGCTGGACAAGCAGCTTCTGGACAAGCTGTATGCTGAGCGTGACGGCATCGTTTTCAAGGCTATCCGGGCTTTGCAGACGGTCATCCGAAACGGATACCGCTTCTCAGAACCGGAAAGCGTTACTGCGGCGAGGGATCATTACATGTCCGAGAACAGCACCGTGATTAGCTTCTTCAACGAGTGTATGTGTCCTTGCCGGACGGCAAGATTGATCTCCACTGCACCACAGGGCGCATCTACAGGATCTATGTGGCCTGGTGTCGGGAAAATAACAACGGCTATGCAAAGACCGCAAGGGAATTCCGCGAAGAGTTGTCTGCCTATCTCGGACGCTCGTACGCGGAGATGACTACACGGCAGAAGGGCAATACCTATTACAGGGATTTCTCCCTGACGCAGGAGGCCAAGGCACAGTTTTCACGGGAGTACGGCTCTGATATCCCTGCTTCTCCGTAATCCGGGTAGCAGAGGTAGATATGGAGCATGAAAGATGCGATTGCTCGGTTTTTTGATCTGTTCGATATGTATTTTTACATTTTTACCCGGACAGGGCAGGCATAGTCCTTTTTATTGGACAGCAAATGTGGTATTCTTGTTTCAGAAAGCTTCGTTGATTGACAAAGTGAAGGTTAAATTTGAAGGGTAAAAATGAGGATTTAAGGTGACGATCACTATGGCAACAAAGATGGTATAAAATAGATTCGGTCATGTTCTGCGGAAAGCAGGTTGTATATGAGTCGAATCACATTATCCGAAAGAGTGGCGATCGAGGCGGGCCTGTACGGGAGGCAGAGCCTGAAAGAGATCGCGGAAAAGATCCAAAAGAGTCCTCGCCATGTGTCGGCGGAGTTGAAACGGAACAGTACAAAGATAAAAGGGATCCGTCCCCACGGAAAAGATTGCCGAAATGCCACGGGATGCAAGAGGCAGGGATTATGCGGCGACGCGTTCTGCCGGAAGCGGTGTGTAGTCTGCCAAAGCGTGGATTGCCAAACGGTCTGCCGCGCATACAACAATTCACCTTGTATTCAGCTGCAGCGGCCGCCGTATGTCTGCAATGTGTGCGGCAACCGAAGAAAGTGCAAGATGGATCGGGCCTATTACATCGCCCAGCAGGCCGACGCCATGGCCAGGAGGAGGTACGCAGACGCCAGGAGCAAGCCGCATTTACAGGGAGAAGAGATGGAAGCGCTGGACGCTTTGGTATCTCCGCTGATCAGGAAAGGACAGCCGTTAACGCACATCTTTTCGGCACACGGCAAGGAGATCCCCGTTTCCCAAAGAACCCTGTATCGTTACATAGAGGACAGGAAGCTCAGCATTGGGAATCTGGATCTGCGCAGGAAGGTCGGTTACCGTCCACGTCGAAAGAAAAAAGAGCCGTCTGAGAAGTTTATGAACCAGGAGTTCCGAAAAACAAGATCTTATGCGGACTTCCTGACGTATATGGAGAAGCATCCGAACACGCCCTATGTGGAAATGGACACGGTAAAGGGCGTGCGGAAAAAGGGCAAGCGACTGCTGACGATGCTCTTCACCGAGCAGAACTTCATGCTGACGCTGCTCATGCCGGACGGGAGAGCGGAGAGCGTTGTGGAGCAATTTGACTGGCTGAGCAGTGCCCTGGGCTTGGATAGCTTTCGCAGCCTTTTTCCTGTGATCCTCACAGACAACGGCAGTGAGTTCAAGCATACCAGAGAATTGGAGACCACTGAAGAGGGCGAACAGCGGACAAAAGTGTTTTACTGTGATCCCCAAGCCTCCTGGCAGAAAGCGCACATCGAAAAGAACCATGAGTATATTCGTTATGTGTTGCCCAAGGGGAAGTCTTTCAGTCCCTATGATCAGGAAGATATGGTTCTCCTCATGAGCCACATCAACAGCACAAAAAGGGACAAGCTCGGCGGCAAGTCTCCTTTCAATCTCTTCAAGAGCCCGGAGCAGCAGAAGCTCATCTCCGTTTTGGGACTGCGTGAGATTCCGGCGGATGAGATCAACCTTACACCGAGGCTTCTGAGACGTAAGAATCCGGAAGCATAGTTTTTCTTTGCTGGGTTTGCTATCCTCTGCCAGCCCGGCGAGACAGTTTCATCATAGAAAGCGGAACGTGACCGTCCATACCGTCAAGGCGGGGTGACGTTCACTTTTACAAAAGCACGCTTCGTCCTGTCCGCTTTGCTATGCGTATTTTTGTACACAACCGGCGCTTTTGACCGTGTTTTCTCTCTCAGAAAGCCTCCAAAACGCGCCGTAAGCCGTTGAATGATCTCGGCTGGTATATTTATATTACCTTCTCTTTTTCATTCAACGTTTCAGAAAGCTTCAAAAGTGTACTTTCACTTTTGCAAAAATGGGAGGACTGAACAGCCCGATGGACGTAACAATCGAGAACCAGACTTGGGAAGCACCGACTTACAAAGAGAAAAATCATCAACTGTTTCTGCGGGAGAAAGCTCTTCTTGCCGAATTTCTGGAGCATGGCGCGATCTCACAGGCGCAGCATGACAAGAGCCTTCACGACCTGATCGAGAAGATGGGGGAGTCCGAGTGAAGCGTACACGCTGGATCCGAAAGACACATCTCTTCCGGGCGGACGAGTATCTCTGCTCCTGCTGCGGCGTGTCCTGCGGCAAGCCCTATAAGATCTGCCCCAACTGCCAATCCGAGATGGGCAAGCCCAAGTACGACCCGTCCTGGGTGGATGAGGCCGAGGGTCTGTCCGCTATACTGGAAGATGACTGGTAAAATACGCACTTTTCGTGTATTCTGCGATTGGGATAAAACTACGGAAGAAAAATGAAATCAAGGGAGGTGAAGACATGGCTTACAGCGAACTGATCAAAAATTTTGAGAAGATCCGCGACTATATGCGGGAATTCTATATCTACGGCTTCAAAAGCCGCGAGGGCTATACCAAGAAAAGCGCCCGCAGCTATGACGATGAGCGCCGCCGGATTGAAAGCTGGTTGGGCGGCTACATGGCGTTCCGGAATACCGCCGAAGGAAAGAATGTCTTTATCTCCGTGGACAACCGCAGCGTGCCCTTCAACCCTCTGCACAACGCATGGAAGGCCAAAAGCTTCACCGACAAGGATATTGTGCTGCATTTCTGCATTCTGGATCTCCTCGCTGACGGCACGGCGCGAGGTGTGACCGAAATCTCCGACGGTGTGGCGGCGCATCTATCCCACACGGACACGCCGTTTGAAATCGATGAATCCACGGTTCGCAAGAAGCTGAAAGAGTACGCGGAGCTGGGCATTCTCCGGAGTGAAAAAGCCGGACGATCTCTGCTGTACCGCATCACGGGCAGCAGCGTGGACGTCCCTTCCTGGGAGGAAGCCGCGGCCTACTTCTCCGAAGAGGCCCCCTTTGGCGTGATCGGATCGTATCTGCTGGACCGTCAGGACGAGGCGCCGGAGCATTTCAGCTATAAGCACCACTACCTGCTCCACACGCTGGATACCCAGGTCTTGTTTGACGCCCTGTGTGCGATGAAGGAGAAGCGCTGCGTGGACATCGTGAATTTCAGTATCCACAAGGACGCCGAGTGCGAGCACCGCGTGTATCCGCTGCGCTTCTATATCAGCACCCAGACCGGGCGGGAATATCTCTTGGCGTATCACTATAAATTCCGCAAACCCATGTTCTTCCGCTTGGATACGATTCGCTCCATCCAGGCCGGCCCGGTTGAAACCAGACACGAAAAATATGAGGGCTTCGCGGCGAAGTTCGATGAAAATCTCTGGGGTGTGTCCACGGGCGGAGATTACAGTCTGGATCATGTGGAGCTCACAATCTATGTGGGAGACAACGAAAGCTATATCATCGACCGGCTGGAGCGGGAGAAGCGGCACGGGAGGATCGAACCGATCGACAGCCATACCTATCGATTTGTGGCGGACGTGTATGACGCGGGGGAGCTGCTGACCTGGGCGCGGAGCTTCATCGGCCGCATGGTAAGCTTTGAGAGCGACAACAAGTTTACCGTCCGGCGCTTTTATGACGACATCCGGCGCATGGCAGAGCTTTACGGGGGAGGTGAGGCGGAATGATCTTTTCCGAAATCTACGGCTCCTACTTCAAAGCCGTCTCGGCCATTCTCTCCAAGGCCGTTGACGGCGTGCTGACCGAGCGGGAGCTGACACGCACCGTTCTGGAGAACGCCTTTGGCGAAAGCCTGGTCACCATCCCCGCCAAGCTCACCGACGGCAGCTGGCCGCTGATCACAAAGGACTTTGGCACCCCGCTGCAGCATAAGCCCCGCAGCCCACTGACCACGCTGGAAAAGCAGTGGCTCAAGGCGCTGCTGCTGGATCCCCGTATCCGACTGTTTGATCCCTCCGAGGAGGGGCTGGAGGACGTGGAGCCCCTCTTTACGCCGGATCAGTTCGTGTACTTCGACCGCTATACGGATGGAGACGACTATTCCGATTCCCGCTATATCGAGCATTTTCGCACGATCCTCCGGGCCATGCAGGAAAAGCGGAAGATCCGCGTCCGCTTCCACGGACACAGGGGCAACAGGAAAAGCTACATCTGTATTCCCTACCGGCTTGAGTACTCCTCCAAGGACGATAAGTTCCGGCTCATTACCGGGTATCGAAACATGCCGCTGACAGTCAACCTCTCCCGGATCGACTCCATACATATTCTTGCGCCCTGGGCGGACGAGGAATACCGTTTGCAGCACGAACGGGAGAAGACCCTTGTCATGGAGCTCCATGATTCACGTAATGCCCTGGAGCGGGCCATGCTCCACTTCTCCGACCTGGAGAAAGAGACGGAGCGGATCGATGAGAGGCGCTATCGGATCACGCTGCACTACCTCCAGGGGGATGAGACGGAGCTTCTGATCCGCATCCTCTCCTTCGGCCCGGTGCTGAAGGTGATCGAGCCGGAGAGCATGGTCTCGCAGATCCGGGAGCGACTTGCGAAGCAGATGGCGCTGATGGCAGAATAATAAAGATGAAAAATGCGAACTTTCCTCGAAAAAGGAGAGTTCGCAACTTTTTTTCCATGATTCATTCTTCCAAGGATGGTATTTTATGCTTGCAAGATGAAAAGCACACAGCAACGAAATGCATACGACTTCTAATCGTACGAGCAAATTGAGTGTGCTTTGCGAAAGATGCCAACAGCAATTCATACCGTCAATATGATTGATGAAAACACGGCATCTTGTTTAACCCGAGTAAGTAATAAGGAAAGACACGTACAGCAATCTCCGTTGATGGCCCGTTAGCTCAGTGCAGAGCGCCTGATTTGTAATGGAGGAGGAGCGGGTTGGACTCCCGCACGGGTTGGGAAAGGTGTCTTGAGAAAGGCGCAAACAGCAAGTCTCTATCCACTGAATAGGCTAGGGTGAAACGCAGGCGGATAGCCCGGAATTCACCTGAACCTTATCAAAGACCATGCGCCTTGGGTCGTTTCATAAAGGCACAATCAGCAAATCTATCAAACCTACGACTACAGAAAGATGGATCGGTCAAAAACAGCATCTTCCAAATTGTGAAACTGTACTTGACGTGCCTTGTTACCTTATTTGTAAAGGAGGTCTTTCCCGTGCTGGAAGTCCTGAAGAAAACCGCAAACGAAACCTATACCGAAAACGGCGCCCTGACCCATCGCGGCACCGGGAAGGACTGTCTGGACCTTTTCGCCACCATCGGCGCCCTGCGCAGGGTGAGCGACCTGGAGATCGAAAGGCGCTTCATGAAGGCCTATACGGAGGGCCGGGACCTGGCCATGAAGATCCTGTTCTTTGCCCGCGACGTGCGCGGCGGCCTGGGGGAACGGCATGTCTTTCGCATCATCCTCCGCTGGCTCGCCTTCAACGAAAAGGGCTCGGTCGTGAAAAACCTGCCCTATATCGCGGAGTACGGCCGCTGGGATGATGTACTCGTTCTGCTGAAGACCCCGTGCCGCAAGGAAGCCCTGGCCCTGCTGAAAGAGCAGTTCCAAGCGGATCTTGCTGCGCTGGAAGACAGCGGCGACATTTCCCTGCTTGGCAAGTGGCTGCCCTCCGTGAACGCGTCCAATCCGGAGACGGTCATGCTGGCGAAGATGATCGCTAAGGCCTTCGGTCTGTCCGACCGCGATTACCGCAAGGCGCTGGTGAAGCTGCGAGCCAAGATCCGGATCATCGAAAACAACCTGCGTGAGAGGGATTATACCTTCGATTACACCAAGCAGCCCTCCAAGGCTATGTTTAAGTACCGCAAGGCTTTCCTGCGCAACGACGGCGAGCGTTACAGCGCTTTCATGGAGAAGGTGGATCGCGGTGAGGCAAAGCTTCACACCGGTACGCTGATGCCGTACGAGATCGTGGAGCCGTGCCTGGAGTACACCTGGTATCGGCAGGAAAGCTTTATGCGCGCCCTGAGTGACGAGGAAAAGCTCTCCCTCAACGCCACCTGGGCGGCGCTGGAGGACTTCACAACGGACGAGAACGCGCTCGTCATCGTGGACACCTCCGGCTCCATGTACGGCCCGCACCATCCCATGCCGGCCGCCGTAGCGCTTTCCCTGGGCCTGTACTTTGCCGAGCGGGCCAAGGGCCCCTACCGCAACCATTTCATCGAGTTCTCCGCCCGCCCGGAGCTGATCGAGATCAAGGGGCAGACCTTTGCCGATCGGCTGCGGTACATTGCTTCCTTCAATGAAATCTCCAACACCAACCTGGAGGCGGTATTTGATCTGATCCTCCAGACGGCTGTGGAGAACCGCGTGCCACAGAGCGAGCTGCCCGCCAAGCTCTACATCATCTCCGACATGGAGTTTGACGCCTGCGTCAGCGGCGCGAAGCTCACGAACTTTGAGAACGCGAAGCAGAAGTACGCTCGCTGCGGCTACAAGCTGCCCCAGATCGTGTTTTGGAACGTGGCCTGCCGCCATCAGCAGCAGCCCGTCACGGTCAACGACCGGGGCGTGGCCCTGGTCTCCGGCTGCAGCCCGCGCATCTTCTCCATGGCAATGGAGGGCGAGCTGAACCCCTATGAGTACATGCTGCGCGTGATCAACACGGAGCGCTACGCCCCCATTGCCGCGTAAAATTGGCATAGCTCCTGTTGGCATACAGAGGACAGAGCAAACAGAAGGCCCCCGTATGCAGGCCCGGGAGTTTTGAAGCCGCAACCCGGCGAGGCTCTACGGGCTGCGACGTCCTGCACGGCTTCCCGATCTACGGATCGGTAGGGTGCAGGGCAATGCGATCTCTCCGATGGACAGAGCATGAGCAGAGCAGGATGGCCCCTCTGTCGGAGTAGGAGGATCGAAGCCGCCGAGGCAGCAAGCTCCCTGCCCGGCGACGGGAGAAGAAGCCGCCCTTCTGGGTGGCGTCGTCCCTGGACTTCTGTCTACACGACCACGAATCCGTCCGGCGACTTCTTCTTTTACATAGCGAACAGCTCCCCCGCGCACGGGGAAGCTGTCGAGCAAAGCGAGACGGATGAGGTCTCCATCACCCATGCTGTATTTCTGCCACTGTAGATTCTGCACGGCGCATCCTCTCAGCGTTACAGCTTTCCGGGATCATTCGCGGCGTTGCTATGCAAGCCGATGAATAAAGTGCGGAATGTGTTTGGAAGGAGCAGCGTCGGTAAGGCTGCCGGCAGATACAGGTCTCCCACCGGACTACGGTTCGGACGTACGCCCCGCGGAACGCAAGGACAGCGGGAAGTCCGCTGGGAGATTATCAAATGCGCTCTTAGCTCAGTTGGTAGAGCAACGGATCGATAATCCGGAGATCGCAGGCAAGGTGAATTGCCGCTCGCGGCAAGAGAGGGCGGCCTGGGCCGTTCAAGTCCTGCAGAGCGCACCATTTTGTTAAGGAGAACCCCATGGAAGACAGTGATCTTTTGCAGGCGCTTCTTCAAGTGCCTCCGAATCTGAAATTTGTCCAGGAGCAATTGCTGTCTGGACAATACAGCCCGCAGCAGGTTACGGAACTCGGCTATCATTATGCTGAGGAGTGCTGGAATGAGGATCTTGACGCGGATGATAGTGAATTCTATTCGGAAGAATTCGAATATTATTGGAGAGAAGCAAATACTATCGCTGGCAGGCACAGTTTCTATCTGTATGAAGTGATAGATCTGCTTCTGAAGCATGGACTCGATCCGAACTATACAGTAGACCACGATTTTTGCCTCATGGAGTTCGTGATTGGTATTGTAAACGGCTACATAGCGGCCGATACGCTCAATCTGCTCTTAGAGAGTGGAGGAAACCCAAACCTCATCAGCAGTGGAGAAAACATGTTTGACCAAATCTGCTTTGATGTTGACTTTGATGCTGTCGAGCAACGGGATCGTCGCCGTTATGACTCGTTGGTGCATTGTTGGATGGTCCTTTTAGCCTACGGGGGCGTAACAAAAGACGAGGGTGGTACAATAGATGTTTTCACGGAGTACAGTGATAACATAAAGGTAAAATTTGACCTGAAGAAGCTGAAGGAGCATCGGAATTACTATGTTGGCGTTACCCATGGTAAGTACCTCACAGTAAACATCTTCGATTAGAGAACTTATTGGGAAGTCGCAAGATATTGATTTGCCATAAAGGCAAGGTGATGAAATGAAATTATTCGAAAAGTTTGATGCTGTTAGATTTCCGGAAGAAAACCTGCTATTCATTACCCGGGACGAGTATATTTACTATATCTACAATCCCAAATACAATTATTGGAGAAAGCACAGAAATGCTGGAAATGACCATATAACAGTTTCCAACTACCCAGATGCCAGCGAAGACGAACTTATTGCCGCTACTGGTGGAAAGCGCCCTGAAAAAGAAACTGATTTTATGCGATTGTGTCAGCCAGCGCAGTTGTGCATAAGGGATATGCTGGATCTCTTTGATGAGGATTACCCATCATATATGGCTGATTACCATATCCGACACACCGCACACAGGGTTCTCTTGGAGTCAGATATCTCTTATAAGTCGTATCTGAAACTGAGGACCTTATTCGATGGGGCTCTTGCAGAGAAACTGGATCATCAGCAAGTCATAAAGCAAATTAAGAAGCTGAGCTTTGATGTGCTTGGCCGAGATATTTTCAAACCTGAGATCGGTATCGTTGACGGGCATGACAGTTCTTCCTATTTTTGGATCATGCCGGTTAGAATCGTTGATGATGAAAATACAGATAGCATTGATAATGTAGCCGAAATGCGGAGCAACGAAATATCTATTGAGGAAGATGATGTTGCGCAGTATCTCACACCTTTCCTGTATAAGTATTTTGATGATGAGCTGGATGCCAACAAAAAACGAATCCAAGATCGGTGGATAGACGATGATGGCGTAGAGCATTCCACTTCTGTAAGTGGTTTTGAGTGGTACTTAACCTACAATTTCTATACCTATGAAGCCATGCAGAATATCCTGAATGACATACATGACACTTTAGAGGCTTTGTCAACAGGCAGAGAAAATGAATACACCGCCAAGCTTAGAGAAAAAAGAGGCTGGGCAACCTATCAACTGCTGTATGCAAAGGATCTCAGTGAAGAGCAGATCAAAGAGTACAATGACAACAGGCCCACGAAAGATGATACAGAGATCAGCCTGATTATCGACTTTTACCAGCGGTTCATTTACCGAATGGAATACATGATGAGAGTTGGTCAAGAAAAGGGGTATAACCTGATCTCATTTATGGGACCATAAACGTGCGTGAAATGAGTTTCTTTACTATTATCACTATCACCAACCGACAGATAGGTTGCCTGTAGGGAATCAACCTGACGCTCCCTGCAGGCGGCCCGATCTGTCAGGGAGTGATATATATGAAAAGAGACCGCGGATATTACCGCACGAAAACTTGACAATTCACTATCTCGAAAATATAATAATATTGTGTATAGAAGTTGAGTAAGATCTTGGGATCTTGCTCTTTTTTGTTGCCAAAACCAGTCGTTTTTCTCGTTCGTGCATCATATTTGCGCAGAGAAGCAAAGAAATCGTTGTAAGAAAGGGAAGTCGTTTATTGGGAGATAGCATTGGAAGGAGAAGGTCAGAGAGACTATAGGATCGCTATTGCAGAAGCGGTCTGGAAGAAGAATCGGTTCACATGGATCAGTTCATGCCGGGGAAAGGAATCCCGGGGTCTGTGCCTCCATGATAGGATCGTGCATATATAGATAGGGACAAGCTGGTAGCAGAACGAGGAAGCGCTACCAGCGTAATGTTTTAAGGAGTGTCGATGCGGCGAATCTGCGCCACACAACACTCCTTTTTTCTTTTTCCAGCCTGCGCGATGCACAGAAGGTCAACGCAAACATGTTTTCGAAATTCATGATTACCGATTAAGAAACCCAACACCTGGAAAAACTGATAAATACGAAGGAGGTGAGCCTGATGGAAATGGAAGTTAGGGATGCGGATAAAAAGGTCTTGATTTGGCTCACTCACGCTGAGAGCAATAGCGTGGAGATGAAAGAGTCCCTGAAGCAGATCTATCGGGAGTTCAAAGCCAAAAAGTATCTGGTGGCCGCGTTCGAATCCGGCACTGAGGACTTGAAAAGTCTGACCTGTGATCTGCTGCGCAACAACCGCGTTCGGTTGCGCGAGCTGGAAAAGCAAAAGGAAACGGCGCATGATTACGCCAGATAAAATGGGGAGGCTCCGCCAAAAGCGGAGCCTCTTCTGTCAGTTCATTTATGCTTTCTTATACGTCGATCATCTCAGGCTTGACGCAGAAATGGTACTGATCTTTGCGCTTCAGCTCTTTTCCGCATTTCGGACAAATCCACATCGTACAGGCCTCCAGCTCGGTTTTCTCTCAAATCTGTTTTTCGATCATGACTGTAATGTCTTTTTCGTTTTGCAGAAGAAGTTTGCTGTTCCACCCAGCAGTCAGCTTTGCGACTTCACCGGGTGAATACGGGTGAAAAACCATACCGTCCCATTTTCCACGGCAAAAAATATAATCGCCATCCTCATTGATTTCATGCGGTTTCGCTTCGTATTCATCGTCTGCAGCATCCAGGGTCAACAGCACATATCCACCGGGCCGAGCGATTCGCAGTAATTCTTCTATGGCACGTATCCCATGCTTGATCGGCATATGATCGACTACATCTCTGGCAACAACAGCGTCAAAACAGCTGTCGGGATAACCAGTTGCCAAAATGTTCGCCCGCTTGAAATCATCCGCCGAGAATCCTTCTTCCGAAAGCAACTTTTTCGTCAGTAATACAGCATTCTCTGCCATATCGAAGCCTGAAATGGAAAAACCGTGCTGTGCCAATTTCAAAGAATAAACCCCGCATCCGCAGCCGGCATCACAAACATGTGTTACTTTTCGGGTTTTCAGGAAATTAATAATCGCGTCCTGCGTCGTATCAAATCCCTGGATATATGAGGAAATGCGCATCGGGTCGATCGTTTTCCAAGATTGCTCCCAAAACGCTTTGCTTTTGACGTGATTCATACTACTTCTCCATAAACTCTTTTTCATCCTTTTCCCGCAGAGACCTCGTTCTGGTGCTTTCATTCATTAGGTTTTATGCTCAAAAGCTGTCCATTTCAAAGAAGTATCCAAGTGTATTTACAAACTCGCCCTTATCAAATAGTTCTTTTATCTCCGGCTTCTTCATCCACGCCGTTTGCGCGACCTCTGTTGTCGTGGCTGTTCCAAGATCAACCTGTCCGTCATACTCAAACAACCAGACATCAACAATATCAGAAAATCTGATGCCATTCACAGCTCGGCCGACCACAGAATGGATCAGCTTCCCGTCTTTGGGAGACAGTCTCACACCTACTTCCTCCTCTGTCTCGCGGAGCGCTACGGTGATGCTGTCCTCACCCTTCAACGCAGAGCCGCCGACGCATTCCCATAGGAGCGGATGCATCGGTCGATCTGCGCTGCGCTGCGAGATCAGATACTCACCATTCCTGTTTTTGATCCAG
>ODAJ012169612.1_pt1 | contig 25614 bp, 17 predicted proteins | sample 1539241 | NCBI WGS metagenome assembly ODAJ01 (sample SAMN02144231, study PRJEB22623) | gut metagenome | biome: sheep rumen | host: Ovis aries | place: New Zealand
GCATCAATTATATACCATTTTCTTTGTATTTCACTTTTTTTAACACTATATGTAGTATTGTTCATAGCAAAATTTACCCTCCTATTTTTAATATAATATATATGATAATTAAATTAAAACCACCGGGGAGAAGTTTTATACTTAATTCATATTTTTTATTTGTACCGAATAATTTTAATACAAATTAGTGAAAATGTCAAGAGTTTCTAGAAAATTAGTAAAAAAAAGAGGTAGGAGTTAGGGGTTGGAGGTTGGAAGTAAGAGGTGTGAACAATGAAAGTTAAAAAAGAAAGTTTTTTAAAGGGAGTAATATATTTATTGATTTCACAAATTATAATTAAGGTTGTAGGATTTGCTTATAAGTTCTATTTAACAAATAAACCGGGATTTGGAGATTCGGGCAATGCAATTTATAGTAGTGGATTTCAAATATATGCATTATTGCTAGCATTTTCTTCTACGGGTGTACCAAATGCGATTTCAAAACTTGTTGCAGAACGATTAGCATTAGGAGATGCGAAAGGAGCACATAGAACTTTTAAAATTTCAATGATAACTTTTTCAATTCTAGGGATTATTGGATCAATATTATTATTTTTAGGATCCAAAAAAATTGCAGAAGATTGGATTCAAATTCCAGAGGCAAAATATTCGCTTATTGCGTTATCACCATCAATTTTTTTTGTTTCAATTAGTTCAGTTTTTAGAGGATATTTTAATGGAAAACAGAGTTTTACAGTAACAGCAAAATCACAAACTATTGAACAAATTTTTAAAACATTTTTTACTATTATTTTTGTTGAATTAGTAATATATATAAATCGTAAGGATATATATATTATGGCTGGTGCTGCAAATTTTGCAACAACTATTGCAACTGTGATGAGTTTTGTATATATTTATTTTTGCTATAGGAGCAAAAATAAGGAAATTAAACAAGAAATAATACAAACAGCGAATTATAAGCCAATTAGATTAAGAAAAAATATTAAAAGAATTTTATCAGATTCAATTCCGATTTCTATAGGGAGCGTTGTTGCTTCATTTAATAAAAACATAGATTCATTAACTGTAGTGAGGTTTTTAAAAAGAGTAACAAATGAAAAAGAGGCAATAGCACAATATGGAATACTAAGTGGAAAAATAGATGTACTTTGTTCAGCTACATTAGCAATTAATGTAGCATTTGTAACTGCCTTTGCTCCAAGTATTGTCAAATCATTTACAAAAAATGATTTGACTAATACATATAAAAAAATAAAAATATTTATTTTAATTACAATATTAATAGGAATACCCATAACAATAATAATGATGTTTTTTCCAAAAGAAGTATTAAATATTTTATTTCCAAATGCCAATTCAGGTGCAAATTATTTGAAAATTTCAAGTATTTCAATTATTTTTATGCTTCTAACTCAAACCGTAAATTCTATACTACAAGCATTAGGAAAAGTAAATATTCCACCAATAAGTTTAAGTATTGGAATTATATTTAAATTAATATGTAATGTTTATTTAATACCAAATCCTAAATTTGGTATATTAGGAGCAATAATTGGAAATATTATATACAATATTATATCTTTTTTTATTAGTATAATTATATTAATATATTTTTTATGCTTTCAAAACGGTAAGTATAAAGTTAAAAAAATGAATTGTAAATGTGAAGGTTGAGCATAAGGACAGAAGGTTAATTGATATATGCTAAAGAAAAAAGTAATATTAAAAATAGTATCAAAAGTGATGAAAAAATAGGTTTTTTAAAAAATATTATAAAAAAAAGAGGGATTTTATCGAGGTTTGGCGAATAAATAAAATAAAGTAGATTACGAAGATGCTTAACAATCGCATTTACAAGTAACTACATAACATATTTTAGGAGGTAATTATAATGAACAAAGCTGAATTAGTAGCAGCAGTAGCTGCAAAAACAGGAGACACAAAAAAAGCAGCTGAAGCATCAGTTAATGCATTCGTTCAAGTTGTAACAGAAACATTAAAAAAAGGTGGTAAAGTTCAATTAGTTGGATTTGGTTCTTTCGAAGTTAGAAAAAGAGCTGCAAGAAAAGGAAGAAATCCACAAACTAAACAAGAAATTAAAATACCTGCATCAAAAGCTCCAGTATTTAAAGCTGGTAAAGCATTAAAAAATACAGTTAACAACAAAAAAAATTAGTATAAAAAAATAAAAAAGCCTTTACGGATTTTCAAGTAAAGGTTTTTTTTATTTATTGTTTATTATTTACTACTTATCATATCCAAATTTATATTAATGAGTTAATTCTTTTTTGATTTTTGTAATAATTTTGTAATACTCATGTAATATAAATGTAATATAAATGTAACGGGAATATTGTTGAATTTTACGGAACTTTGTGTTATCATAAAAATTGATATAAAAATTTATACGAGGAGGATAAAATGAAAAGAAAGATTTTAGCTAGTTTTCTATTACTAGTATTAATATTTACAAACTATGTATATGCAGGATATACAAATTTTAGAAGAGAGGGTGGATATAGATTAAATACTTTTGCTACAGTTTTTAGTGATAAAATATATGTAGATTCAAAAACAAATGCAAAAACTATTACACCAGAGAGTATAGAAATTTACGATTCTAGCAATAATAGAATTAACATCGATTATAACAACAAAGATAGTTTTATGAAATCTACCGATACCAATGGGGTAACTTATGGATTCTATAGAATAAAACTTGAACCGAATTCGAAACATTCAACTCAAACTATCTTTAGATTAAAAAATGGAATTCAATATAATGGTGAAAAATATAATGTTAAACTTGTAGTTGGACAAATTAGATTAGATGGTGGGGTAAAAAATGAAACAACACAACCGGAATTTCGTGTAAGAGTAGCTAATGTTAGTGATTCTACAAAAAAAACCACTCCACTTTTATATATGGTTCCAACAGAAGGTGGAAAGGCTGAAGTTGATATTGACTACTATATTTATAAGGTAGTAAATGGACAAGAACAGAGTGTAAAAGTCAATGGTGTCTTAGAATTAAATGATATAGATTTAAATCAGGGAATTGCAATAGAAAATTATGAATTAAAAAAAGATAATTGTTTTGTAAAAAACAATACAACAGGAAATATAAAATATACTACAGGTGGTGGAACTTATATATATACACTTTCAGACAAAAACATTGTAGCAGAGGATACAGAGAATTGTGATGTATATTTAAGAATGGAAGACTTTAATCACGCGCGTTTCACACTTACTTTTGAGACGAAAAATGCTGGTTCACACATAAGATTTGCTGAAACTGACAGTCTATATGTTCAGTATAATAAAATTACAACAGCAGTTGAAGGCGGAACAATTAAGGAAGAAAATTCTAAAAATATAGCAAAAATAAAAAATGGAGAAGAAAGAAATATTGTTTATTCACCAAATAATAAAGATACCCAATATTTGAAATCAGTAACTGTAGATAATAAAGAAGTTGCAGTTAATACTTATCCAAGTAACTATAAATTTAGTAATATTACAGCTAATCATTCAATTAAAGTAGTATATGCTGATAAACTTAGAGTTACATTTGATTCAAATGGTGGTACAGAAGTTAATCCAAATATACAATATGTTATACCAGACAATAAAGCAACAAAACCAGATGATCCAACAAGAACTGGATATAAATTTGCAGGATGGCAAGAAAAAGGAACTACAAATATATTTGATATAGCAAACACTAAAATAACAAAGAATACTGATTTAGTCGCAAAATGGACACCTGAACAATATAAAATAAATTATGTAACAGATGGTGGTGAAAATTCACCAAATAATCCACCAACATACACTGTTAATAATGTAGTAGATTTTAAAGATCCAACTAAAGATGGATATGATTTTAAAGGATGGTATTCAGATTCTAAATTTACAACACCAATTTACGGTATTCCACTAGGATCAACAGGAGATAAAACTATATATGCGAAATGGGAGAAAAAACAAAATCCAGATTTACCAAAAACAGCATTATATACAATAGAGTATTATATACAAAAATCAAACGGAACATATGAAAAATATAGCTCAACTCCATTATCAGGTGAAGTTGGAAAAACAGTTACTATACCAGAAATAACAATTAATGGATACAAAGAAAATATGAATAATTCAGATAGAGTTATTTCAGGAACTGTAAAAGAAGATGGAACTCTAATATTAAAAAGATATTATGATATAAGCGAGACACCGGCTCCAGAACCTAAAACAGCAAATTATACAATAGAATATTATACACAAAAATCTGACGGAACTTACCAAAAAAGCAAAACAATGCAATTAACTGATGAAGTTGGAAAAACAGTTACTATACCAGAAGAAACAATTGATGGATATAAAGAAAATATAAATAACGCAGATAGAGTTATCTCAGGAACTGTAAAAGAAGATGGAAGTTTAGTATTAAAAAGATATTATGATATAGCTGAAAAAGAACCAGAAACTGCTACATACACTCTAGAATACTATAAACAAAAAAATGATGGAACATACGAAATTACAAAAACATCATATTTAGAAGGAACAATTGGAAGTACTGTTACAATACCTGAAGCAACATATGATGGATTTAAAGAAAATACCACTCATGAAAATAGATTGATATCTGGAAAAGTTACAGAAGACGGAACTTTAATATTAAAAAGGTATTATGATAAAATAGCTTATAAAGTTACTTTTGATCCACAAAACAATACAACAATACCAGATCAAACAGTACCATATGCTGAGAAAGCAACAAAACCTTCAGATCCACAAAAAGAAGGATATACATTTAGATATTGGTATTATTTAGACGAAAATAATCAGCCTATAGTATATGACTTTGAAACACCAGTTTCAAAAAATATAGATTTAATTGCAAGATGGGAAGAAAATAAAACAGATACACCAACACCAAAACAAGATGATCCAGTGGTACCAAAAAAGGACGAAACTATAACAGAAAAAGTATTACCAAAGACTGGTATAATTGGAACTACATTAATTAGTGTATTAGTAATTGCAATTGCAGGGGTAATATATGCAATTAGATATCGTAAGTTAAAAGATATAAAATAACAACAAAAAACAGTGATTGATTACCAATCATTGTTTTTGTTTTTGAATATATTACATTAAAAGTAATAAAATAAAACTCCCTTAATATAATCTAATAAGATTATATTAAGGGAGTTTGTAGTATGATAGTTATTGATAAAAAAAGAATAACATTAATTATAACAGGTATTTTTCTTTCAATTTTTATATTTGTATTTACAAAGGATAATATTTCAGAACAAAAATACTATAAGGCAACAACTAGTTTACCGATATCTGGTAAAACAATTGTGATTGATGCAGGTCATGGAAAACCAGATGAACGGAGCAGAAAGCTCAAAAGGAACAACAGAAGCGGAAACAAATTTAAAAATTGCACTAAAGCTTCAAAATTTGTTTGAACAAAGTGGTTCAACTGTAATACTTACTCGTTCAGATGAGAATGCTATATATGATATGGATAGCAAAACATTAAAAGAAAAAAAAATATCAGATATTCATAATAGAGTAAAAATAGGAAACGAATCATCTGCTGATGCATTTGTTTCTATTCACTTAAATAAAATTTCACAGTCACAATATGATGGATGGCAAACGTTTTATAAGGAAGGAAATGAAGAAAGTGAAAACCTTGCAAAAAATATTCAAAATAGTTTAAACGAGACAATAAAAAAGGAGAACAACAGAGTTGCAAAAACTATTGATAATGTTTATATAATAAAACATGTAGAAATACCAATTACAATTGTTGAATGTGGATTTTTATCTAATCCAGAGGAAGAACAAAAATTATTAGAGGATGAATATCAGAACAAACTTGCTTGGGGAATATATAATGGAATAATCAATTATTTTTATAATTAATTTTATTGACAACTTACAATATTATTTATATAATTCACCATAAGGTGATAAGAATGGGATTACGAATTGTATACGGAAAATCAGGTTCGGGTAAAAGTAAGTTTATATATGATGAAATACATAAGCATATTAACTCAGAAGTACGTAATAAAATTTATATTATTACTCCTGAACAATTTTCTTTTACAGCTGAAAAAAAATTAATGGAAAATCAAAAAGCAATTATAAATGCAGAGGTAATTACATTTGATAGAATGGCATATAGAGTATTAAATGAAACAGAAGGAATCCACAATAATATAACAAAATGTGGAAAGTCAATGTTAATATATTCAATTTTAAAAAAAGAAAAAAATAATTTAAAATTATTAAATAAATCAGATGAAAATATAGATTTATGTATTAGAACAATTTCTGAATTTAAGAAAAATAAAATATTAATTTCAGATTTAAAAAACGAATTAGAAAATATAAATGATGAATATTTAAAAATAAAATTAAAAGATATGATTTTAATTTATGAAAAATTTGAATTAAATATACAAAACAAATATATAGATGAAACTGATTTATTAACTAAATTAGAAAATAATATTGAAAAAACAAATATATTTAATAATAGTTTGATATATATTGATGAGTTTATGGGATTTACAAAACAGGAATTATCAATAATTAAAAAATTAGTAAATATGGCAAAAAAAGTTACGATTACGGCCTGTGTAGATAATTTAGAATTTAATACAAATCCAGATACGGATATTTTTTATTCAAATAAAAAAACAATTAATAAAATATTAAAATTATTAAATAATAATGAAAAAATAGATATTATTTATTTAGACAAATTATATAGATTTAAGAATCAAGAATTAATATTTATAGAAAATAATTTATTTAATAAAAAAAATAATAAATATGAAAAAGAAATTAAAAATATTAATTTATTTTTAGCAAAAGATAAATATTCCGAAATAGAAAATGTTGCAAAAAATATAATTAATTTAATAAAAAATAACAATTATAAATTTAATGAAATTTCAATAATTACAAAAAATATAAATTCATATTCTTCACTTGTAAAATCAATTTTTTCAAAATATGAAATACCTGTATTTGTTGATGAAAAAAAAGATTTAAATCAAAATATACTAATTAGATATATTTTAAGTATTTTAGAAATTATAATTAAAAACTATTCGTATGAATCTGTTTTTAATTATTTAAAAAATCCATTTTTAAATTTGAATAAAGAGGATATTTTTAAATTAGAAAAATATGTAATTAAATATGGGATAAAAAATAATAAATTTAAAAAAGAATTTAATTATGGAATAAATGAAAATAATAAAAATGAAATTAATTACTTAAATGAATTAAGAGAAATAATAATTAATCCGATAATTAATTTAGAAAATAAAATAAATAAAAAACAAAATATTAATAATATAATTAATGAATTTTATAATTTTTTAATTAATGAAAATATAGAAAAAAAGATAGAAGAAATAATTAATTATTTATACAAAAAAAATTATTTAAGAATAAATAAAAAATATTTTTTGCAAAAAAAAAATAAATATAAAAATAAATTGTTTAAAAATAAAAATGGTAAAAATAAAATAACTAATTTAATAAATAAAAAAATAAATAATTTAGAATTAGCAAAAGAGTACAAATTAAGTTATGAAGTAATCATTAATATTTTTAAAGAAATAAAAAATATATTTAATAATGAAATATTAGCTTTAGAAGACTTCTATAAAATCTTTAAAACAGGATTAAAAAATAGTGATCTCGGTAAAATTCCGACAACACAAGATCAAGTTGTATTAGGAGATATAGATAGATCAAGGTCTCATAAAGTTAAGACAATATTTATTATAGGTTTAAATGATGGTATATTCCCAAGTATAAATAAAGATGAAGGTTTTTTTAATGATTTAGATAGAGAGTATTTAAAGGATAATGGAATTGAGCTTGCAAAAGGGACAATAGAAAATTTATATGATGATAATTATAATATATATAAAGCTTTTACTACGGCTGAGGAAAAACTATATTTATCTTATATTTCTTCAGATATAGATGGAAAATCTTTGAGGGCATCAAATTTAATTTTAAAAATTAAAAAAATGTTAAACAAATTAAAAGAAAAAAGTGATATATTTGAAAATAATAATTATTTTATTGAAAATAATATATATGAAGATTTAATTTTAAAAATAAATTATTATGATAAAAATATCATTAATTTAGAAAATGACAAAAAAGAAATTAATAATTTATTTTTAATATATAAATATTTTAAAAATAACAATAAATATAAAAAGATTTTAAAAAATAACATACAATATACTAAATATTTAAAATTACCAGAAAAAATAAAAAAAGAAAACATACAGAAATTATATGGGAATAAATTGACAACAAGTGTTTCAAAATTAGAAATGTTTAAAAACTGTCCATATGAATATTTTTTACAATACTCACTTAAATTAAAAGAAAGAGAAGAATTGAAAATTAAAAATATCGATACAGGTTCTTTTATGCATGAAGTGATTGATTTATTTTTTCAAAAATTAAAAATAAATAGAATTAATTTAAAAGAAATAAATGATGAGACAATAGAAAAAATTATTAATAATATAATTGATGAAAAATTACTGGAAAGTAAAAACTATATTTTTAATTCAACAAAAAAATATAATTTATTGGTAAAACGATTAAAAAGAATTATTACTATAGCCATAAAACATATTATTTATAGTTTGAATTTAAGTGATTTTAAAATATTAGATACAGAAATTTCTTTTGATGAAAAAAAAGGACATTATAAGCCAATTACAATTAATCTAGATAATGGAAAAACAGTTGAAATTACAGGCAAAATAGATAGAGTAGATTTAGCAGAAGATGGAAATAATAAGTATATCAGAATAGTAGATTATAAATCATCTGTTAAAGATATGGATTTTACAAATATATACGGAGGATTACAATTGCAATTAATTACATATCTAGATGCAATGTGTAAAATAGAAGATTTTATTCCAGCAGGAATTTTATATTTTAATTTACTAGAACAAATAATTAATTCTGATAGAAAATTAACAGTAGAAGAAATTGAGGAAAGAATTAAAAATAATTTTAAAATGAAGGGGCTGATTCTTGCTGACGTCAACGTTGCGGTTATGCAAGATAATAATTTAAGACCATCAACATCCTCAAAGTTAATACCTGCATATATGGATAAAGATGGACATTTAAGTCCTAAAAAAAGTAGTAGTTTAACTAAAGATGAATTTAGTAGATTACAGGATTTTGTAAATAAAACAATAAAAGATATATCAAATGAAATTTTAAATGGAACGATAGAATTAAAACCATATTATAAAAATAAAAAAACACCTTGCGAATATTGTACATATAAAAATATATGTGGTTTTAGTGAAGGTATTTTTAAAACTGGATATAGATATGTTAATAAAAAATCGAAGGATGATTTTTTTTCGGAGTTAAAAAATAATTAGATTTTGCGGTGTCAATTATTTACAAGGAGGTTCAGATAAAATGGATAATTTGAATAATAATATTGTAACTTATATTAAAAAAGAAAACATTGAATATTTACAATTTAATAAATTAAAAAAATATAACGATATAATTTCTCATGGATATGCTATTGGCATAGACAAGAATTACAGAACTTTTAAAGCAAATAGAGAACCATTATCTAAAATTGCTTATGAAAATAATTTAAACAATTATAAAGTTCTTTGCGAAAATATAGAATTAGATTTTAGAAATTTAGTTAAGGCAAATCAAGTACATACAGATAATGTATTATGTATAGATGAGTTTGAAAAATTTGATACTATAGATACACAAAATCAATCTGACGGATTAATTACAAATAAAAAAGGAATAATTTTAGCAACAACAAATGCTGATTGTATTTTGCTGTTATTTTTTGACCCTATTAAAAGAGTTATAGCAAATACACATTCTGGATGGAAAGGAACATTACAAGAAATATCTGGGAAAACAGTAAATAAAATGATAGAAAACTACGGATGCAACCCAAAGGATATAATTGTATGTATATGTCCTAGTATTCGAAAATGCCATTTTGAAGTTGGAGAAGATGTTAAAGATATGTTTTATAGACAATTTAAGAAATTAGGAAATATAGATGAATTTATTATAAAAGACAACGAAAAATACTATATCGATACTGTGTTAATTAATAAGATTGTTTTAAGACAAACTGGAATTTTAGAGAGAAATATTGAGGATAGCGAAATTTGTTCTGTATGTAATAAAGAAAAAATACATTCTTTTAGAGCAGAGGGAGAAAACTATGGGCTTGCCACTGCACTAATTGGATTGAAGTAAGTAAATTGCGTAGTATTAAAAATATTAAGTGAATATTTAATAAAAATATGGTCACAGAAATAATAATCATAATTCAACAAAATATAGGAAGAGGTTATTATAAAGAAATAATAGTGATAAATAATGATAAAAACATAAAAAAATGTTGAAAAAGTGATAAAAATATAGTAAGATATAGATGGAGGAAAAACAGATGAATAAGATTTATGAAGAAGAAATACCAAAAGCTTTAAGAAATAACAATCACAATGTAAATAATAAAAAAGGAAAAAAGAAAAGGAAAAAGAAAAACATTATTAAAAAAATTGTTATTGTCCTATGTATATTAGCAGTATTAGGTGGAGGGTCACTGGGATTTTTATTATATGGACCATTTAATGGATTTAGAGATTGGTTAATTACAACGGCAATGACAACTATGACACATCAATGGATTGCATATTTATTTTATAGTCAAGATACTATTGATGAAGTTATGGCAAATAATAAAGTGGATGAAATTGTAGAAGATACAAATACAGATGCTATAACAGTAGGTCTAGAAGAAAAGAAAGAATATGCAAACGAATATGAAAAGGCTATCTTAGAAAAAGAACATCCTGATGACAAATATAAAATAATTAATATTACAGGAAAAGGGTATACAGGATATTTAGCAGTTATTTATGATCCATCAAAAGTACATACTTTAGTTACTGCTAAAATGGGTAAAAGTGGTCAGTATTTAACAACAATGGCAAAAGATAACAAAGCAATAGTTGCTATTAATGGTGGTGGATTTGATGATCCAAATTACAATAGCAATGCCGCAAATCCGTTAGGAATTACATATTCAAAAGGAAAGTTACTTACAAGTTATTATTATGCTGGTGCAGGTGGTATAATAGGATTCGACAAAAATGACAAATTAGTTTTAGCATCAAATTGTACTAAGACTACGGCTGAAAATCTTGGAATGCGCGATGCCGTAACTTGTGGTCCATTTTTAATTGTAAATGGAAAAGCATCAACAGTTGTAGGAAATGGTGGATGGGGTACAGCTCCACGTTCAGCAATTGCTCAAAGACAAGATGGAATAGTTTTATTTTTAGCAATAGATGGTAGAATGGTAAAAAGACCTGGTGCAGATATGGATGATTTGATTGAAGTGTTACAAAGATATGGAGCATATAATGCAGCCAATCTTGATGGAGGAACATCAACAGCTATGGTAGTAAATTATGAACTAATTAATGACCCAGTTGATAGTACTGGTGCACATAAAACTAGATTTATATCTACAGGATTTGGATTAATAGATGAATAAATAAATAGACAATTTTGAAATATATGATATAATATAAATATATTTTATTTATTTTAAATTTGGAGAGGAAAGTATGATTTTCAAGGACTATTATAAAATACTTGAACTAAAGACAAATAAAGTATCTACAGAAGAAATAAAAAATGCATATAGAAATGCTGTTAAAAAAAATCATCCAGATTTAAATTTAGATAGTAAGCTGGCAGAAGAAAAAATAAAAGATATAAATGAAGCATATAGAACACTTTCAAATAATTCAGCTAAAAGGAAGTATGATAGAGTTTGGACAAGACATAATGTAGCAAAAAGACAAAAACAGTATAAAGAGCAGAACAAAAAATCAAATTCTGCATTTGGAAGTTTTTTTAGTATATTATTTGGAGATTCAAATATTAAAAATAATATGACAAATAATAAACAGGAAAAAGTTCCAATTAAAGGAGAAGACATAGAAACAAGTATTGATGTTGATATTGAAGAAGTCTTTTATGGCTTAGATAAAAAAATATCACTCAGAACAGTTGATGGCAAACTTAAAGTCTTTACAGTAACAATTCCAGCAGGAATTAGAAATAGAGAAAAAATTAGGCTTTTAGGACAAGGAAAAGTTGGAAAAAATGGTGGAAAAAATGGTGATTTACTAATAAGAGTAAACATAAAAGATAACGATAGGTTTCAACTTAAAGGGAATGATTTATATACTACATTGTATTTAACTCCTTGGGAAGCCGCTTTAGGAACGAAGACTAAAATATATTCAATAGATGAAGAATCAAGCTTATATGTACATAGTGGCATTGAAACAGGTGAGGTTCTTAAAATCTCTGGAAAAGGATATAAAGATGGTAAAGGCAGTAGAGGTGACTTATTTGTTAATATTAATATAATGGTTCCAAAAGAATTAAGCAAGGAAGAAAAAGAATTATTTAAAAAATTGAGTAACATATCAACTTTTAACCCTAGAAATTCATAGAATTTCGAATAACTATTGACATAATCTAGACAAAATGGTATAATTATGTTTAGTGGTTATTACGAATGAAAAATCTATGATATTATTATTCATAGAAAATGGAGGAGTAAAATATGGAAGAATGGAAAGGTAAACACTTTAGTATTACGGATCCAAAAGGAGTAAATACTGTTATTTATGAAGTGTATATTACGGACAAAGAGTATTTGCAGAAATATCCTAAATATACGGTTGAAAGACTTCGCACAACCGAAACACTTGTTGGCGATTTAAGTCGTAAGACTTTTTATGTAGATGATCCACAAGACAATGGTAATCAACTTGTAATCTTTTCTTTTGCAAAAGATAAAGTTGTTATTAATAATGGTCTTTTAATTAAAGATGAAGTAAGGATATCAAAAAAACCATTACCATTTAAGTATAATACAATTTATTCTGATAAAGAAACAGAATTAAAAGATTTTAAATATACACCAAACTTAAAAAGAGCAATAACAATTATAGACCCAGAGACAACAGAGGAAATTAAACCTGTGCTCTATTATGATGAAACTACAGATGAAGTGAAAGGAAAATGTAAATTAAAACCTTACAAATCTTATTTTGCATTTGAAATAAGAGATGATAAAAAATAGGGAGGAAGAATATAATGACAAAAAATAATACGGGTAATGCTGATAATACAATAAAAAGAAGTCCTGCTGGTGCAGATGAGCCAATCAGTATGAATGTTTTAAGTTCTTTAATTGAATATTTAAAGGATGTAGCTAAAACTGTAGTTAAAGGTTTTGCAGAACGAAAATCTGAGCTTGGTAATGCATATACAGTTATAAAAGCTTTTCCAACAGCAGTAAAAAGAGTTATAAAATCTTTTAGCAACAAGAAGATGGTTCTTAAATGTAAGGGTAATAAATTAAAATCAATAATTAATACCAAGTTAAAAGATATAAACCCAACAAAGCAAAAGAAAAGAGATAATGGAAGAGCTAAATAGTTTAAAACAAAAGAAATAGGAGTTTTATATGAATTATAAGATTGAAGGAGCTATAAAAAAAAGTAGAATATCGATAATTATTGCATTAATACTATGGCTAGTTTTTGCCATAGTATTAATTATGCCATTTACATGTGCTACATTTCAGCTAAAGCTACTAAAGCAAGCAGGTTCTAATGCTGACAGTATAGATGAATTTATAAAAATATTTATGTGGGGGTTGTCAAAGCCTATTGCAGGATATAAAGCGATTTTTAAATATAAGTTATTTTTTAGCTATTTAAAAAATCTATTTGGATTTTCAATTATTTATGGATTTATAGTTGCCATTGGTTTTATCAAAGTTATGCCAAAACACAGGTATGATAATATTGAACACGGATCAAGTGACTGGAGTGTACATGGTGAACAATATCAGATATTAAGTAAAAAATCTGGAATTATTCTTGCCGAAGATAATTATTTACCACTTAATAAAAGAGGAAATGTTAATGTTCTTGTTGTCGGAGGTTCGGGTTCTGGTAAATCTGCTTCATATTCAATTCCAAATGCATATCAATTGCTTGGATCATATGTATTCACAGATCCAAAAGGAGAATTATATGATAAAACTGCTGGATATTTAAGGCAAAATGGCTATAAAATAAAAGTTCTGAATTTAGTGCATCCACAATATAGTGATGGGTATAATCCTTTGATGCATGTTGCATCTGAAATAGATGTTGATATTATTGCAAATACTATAGTAAAAGGTCAAAAAACAGAAGGGACAGCTACTGATCCGTTTTGGGATGACTCAGCAGAAATGTTATTAAAAGCTTTAATTTATTATTTAATGGCTACTAGACCTGATGAAGAGCAAAACTTAGCAAGTTGTGCAGAACTTGTTAGAGCTGCAAATTCAAATGGAGGAAGTAACCTACTTACTGAACTTATGAGTCAACTTCCATATGATCATCCAGCAAGAATGAATTATAAATCTATTGAAATAGCACCAGAAAAAACATATAGTTCAATTTTAAGTACATTACAATCTAAACTTGGTAAGTTTGATTCAAAAGAAATTGCAGAATTAACTTCAACGGATACTATTGATTTTGAACAAATTGGACAAGAAAAAACAGCTGTATATGTTATATCATCAGATACACATGGAGCATATGATTTCTTGCTTACAATTTTCTTCTCTCAAATGATACAACAATTATATGATTTAGCTGATAATTCTCCAGGACTTAAACTAAAGGTTCCAACATATTTTATCTTAGATGAGTTTGCCAATATTGGTAGAATACCAGATTTTGATAAGAAAATTTCTACCTCAAGAAGTAGAGCTATATCATTTAGCGTTATTTTACAAAACTTAGATCAATTAGAAGCAATTTATGAAAAAGCAAACGAAACAATAATAGGTAACTGTGATACACATGTATTTTTAGGAAGTAATTCACAAAAAACAGTTGAATATTTTTCAAAGGCATTAGGAGAAAAGACCATTTCACATTCAAGTACATCAATAAATAGAGATAAATCACATGCAAAAACAGGTAGTAGTGACTCTGACCAAATTATGGCAAGAGCACTTATGACACCAGATGAATTAAGAAGAATGGATAACGATTTATGCATTATCTTTGAAAAAGGAATTAGACCGGTTAAGGCAAAGAAGTTTTACTATTTTAAGAAACCTATGGCTAAAGAACTTTCAAAATATGAAATAAGTCATAATGATATTGGAGAAATAGATAGAGGTGTTTGGAGAAAATATAATCCATATAATCCTTATGTTCCAGAAGAAGAAAGAAACAAAACAGTGGATGACTTGAAAATCGATTCATTAGATGATTTATTTGCAGATGAAGATACAACAAATAATAAAGATATTGGTAATCTGAATACAAGTGATATTAAGCCAAACAATATAAGTGATGATTTATCTATTAAAGATGATTCAATACAAGAACAAAAAGTACCTTTTATACCAATAGATAAAGACGATGATGCACCAATGCTTCCAATGGAGGAAGACAAAAATAGTGATGATACAAAGGACGATGAATACGATTTACAAAAAGAATTAGAGGCAAAATTTGATGAATTATTTGGACCAATTGATGATGATAATAATGACTAAAACGTAGATTATTCTACGTTTTTTTTGTAAGAGGTATGAGACTGAAAAAATTAAATTAGACTTCGAACATCATATCTCTAAATTCTTATCAAAGTCTTTAAAGTGACAATTTTACAGGATAAAACCCTTGATAAAATGTGTGATTTGTAGTATAATATAATATGTTTTGAAAGGAAGAGAAATATGTTCGAAAAATTAGAATTAGTTGAAAAAAGATATGATGAGCTTACAAATATGATTAGTGATCCTGATGTAATTGCAAACACAAATGAATGGAGAAAACTTATTAAGGAACATAGTTCAATGGAAGATGTTGTTCTAAAATATAGAGAATATAAAGAAATATTAAAAAATATGGATGAAGCCAAAGAACTTATGGAAGATCCAGAAATGAAGGAACTTGCGGAAGAAGAGTTTTATTCAAGTAAGGAAAAAATAAGCGAAATTGAAGAAGAATTAAAAATTCTTTTAATACCAAAAGACCCAAATGATGATAAAAGTGTTATTTGCGAAATTCGTGGAGGTGCAGGTGGTGAAGAAGCCGCTCTATTTGCAGGAACATTATTCAGGATGTACGGTATGTATGCAGAAAGAAAACATTGGAAAATAGAAATATTAAATGAAAATGCTACGGAATTAGGTGGTTATAAAGAGATTTCTTTTATGGTTACAGGTAAGGGTGCATATAGTAGACTAAAATTTGAAAGTGGAGTTCATAGAGTACAACGCGTTCCAGATACTGAATCAAGTGGTAGAATTCATACATCAACTGCAACAGTTGCCGTTCTTCCAGTTGTTGAAGATGTTGAAATAGATATTAATCCAGCAGATATAAAAATGGAGGTGTTTAGAGCCTCTGGCGCTGGTGGACAACATATAAATAAAACATCATCTGCCGTAAGACTTATTCATGTTCCAACTGGAATTGTAGCAGAATGTCAAACTCAAAGATCACAGCTACAAAACAGAGAATATGCGATGAATATGTTAAAATCAAGGCTTTATGAAATTGAAAAACAAAAACAAGATAATGAAATTTCAAGTGCTAGAAAAAGCCAAGTTGGTTCAGGGGATAGGAGTGAAAAAATACGTACTTATAATTATCCTCAAGGAAGAATAACTGACCATAGAATAGGATATAGTGTATTCCAATTTGAGAATTTCTTAAATGGAGACTTAGATGAGATGATAGACAACTTAATTGCTGCAGACCGTGCAGAGAAATTAAAAGGAGAGGAAGATTAAACAGTAAGGAGGAAATTATGCTATCAGCAAATGGTGTTACAATTAGATTTGGGAAAAGAGTATTATTTGAAGATGTAAATATTAAATTTACTAAAGGAAATTGTTATGGAATTATTGGCGCAAATGGAGCTGGAAAGTCCACTTTCCTTAAGGTTTTATCAGGAGAGTTAGAGCCAAGTAAAGGTGATGTTACTTTAGATAAAGGTGAAAGAATTTCTGTATTAAAACAAGATCACTTTGCATTTGAAGATTACACAGTTATAGATACTGTTATTATGGGTAATAAAGAGTTATATGATATTATGAAAGAAAAAGATGCAATTTATGCAAAACCAGACTTTTCAGAAGAAGATGGAATGAAAGCAGCAAAGTTAGAAGAAAGGTTTGCCGAACTTGACGGATGGAATGCTGAATCTGATAGTGCAATGCTTTTAAATGATCTTGGAATTGCACCTGAACTACATTATAAGTTAATGAAAGAAATTGAAGCAAAAGATAAAGTTAAAGTATTGTTAGCACAGAGTTTATTTGGAAATCCAGATATCTTACTTTTAGATGAACCTACAAACGACTTGGATTTAAAAAGTATAAATTGGCTACAAGAGTTTTTAATTAACTATGAAAACACAGTTATTGTTGTATCACATGACAGATATTTTCTAAATAAAGTTTGTACATATATTGCAGATGTTGACTTTGGAAAAATTACAGTATATCCAGGAAATTATGATTTCTGGTATGAGTCAAGTCAACTTGCATTAAGACAAGCAAGAGAACAGAACAAAAAGAAGGAAGAAAAGATAAAAGAATTACAAGATTTTATTGCAAGATTTAGTGCAAATGCATCTAAATCTAAACAAGCAACTTCAAGAAAGAAGACATTAGAGAAAATTCAATTAGAAGAAATAAAACCTTCAAACAGAAAATATCCATATGTAGATTTTAAACCAGATAGAGAGCCAGGAAAAGATATATTGCAAGTAAAAAACATTTCTAAAACAATTAATGGAGAAAAAATATTAGATAATGTTACATTTACTGTAAAACCAAATGATAAAATTGCATTTTTAGCAGATAATGAACTTGCAAAAACTGTTTTGTTTCAAATAATAGAAGGAGAACTTAAGCCAGATTCTGGTGAAATTATTTGGGGACAAACCATTTCACATGCATATTTCCCTAAGGATAACAACTATTTATTTGAAACAGAAGAAAACCTTACAGAGTGGCTTAGAAAATATTCAAAAGATCCTGATGAAACTTATGTAAGAAGCTTTTTAGGTAGAATGTTATTTTCTGGAGAAGAAGCATTAAAAAAAGCAAGAGTTATTTCTGGTGGAGAAAAAGTTAGATGTGTATTATCAAAGATGATGCTTTCAGGTGCAAACTTTTTAATATTTGATGAACCAACAAATCATTTAGATATGGAAAGTATTACATCAGTGAATGAAGGTATGAAAAAATTTAAAGGTAATATTTTATTTACATCACATGACCATGAGCTTACTCAAACAGTTGCAAATAGAATAATAGATATCAAGTCTGATGGAAACTTAGTTGATAGAGAAATTACGTATAATGAATATTTAGAAATAGAATAGCCGTATAAACAAATGAAAAACTTCGTCTTGTGTTGTTAAAATTTTACTTAAACGTCCTCAGCACAAGGCATACTGACGCTGTAACTCACATGCGTTCGAACAGCCTCAGCAACGTACACAAAGTACGCTGTGGCGTTTGCGTAAAATTTTGCCTAGCAATACTTGTTTTTGATTTGTTTAAATTAAAAGAATGTATAATATTGATATGCCAAAATTTAATTCTCTTTCAACCATATAAAATATTTGTATATTTGAAATAAAATAAAAAAGATGAATTATGTAATTAACAAATAACTAAATTCATCTTTTTTAGGTTTAATTGTTTTCTGAGTTTAAAGTTTGAGATTCTTCAGTATTATTATCAATTGGTGTATTTTCTTCATTTTTACCGCAAACAAATCTTGCAAAAGCAATTTCTGCAATTTGAATATATGGAATTAACCATAAGTAACCAATTCCTAATGTTAATATAGCCAAAATTGCCCATCCAATAAATGAAAATTCTAAACAGAATAATTTCCATCTATTTCCAGTCATATATTCTTTACTTTTATTTACGGCTTCTTTTGCAGTTAAATCTGGGTCATCTATAGCAACAATATTTGCTATTTTATAATAATATGACCAAGTTGTCATTAGTATTGAGCTTATAATAAGCAAAACAAATCCAATTAAAGAAACTGATAAAGCTGAAGAATTAATTGACGATATACCAGTAGTTGAAATTGTTTTAGCAATGTCAACATGTTGTTGTGCTAATGGTAATATGCTACCAATAAATCCTCCAAATATCATAAGAATAGCAATTATCATTAATATCATAGGAAGAAGTAATTTTAAAAATGTATATAGAGCAATTCCCCAAGATCTTCCAAAGTTATTAAATCCAGTAGAAAGAAAGTCGAAAGCTGAAACTCCTTCATCATTGAATAATTTAATGAAACTATTTAACAAGCCATAAGATATTGGAACATTAATAAGTAGTTGACATATTGAAATTATACTATTAAAAGTTTCATTATTAAGTACTCCACTAATAAATCCTATAAGCCAGTTAAAAAGCATATAAACTACAAGTATTAATATAGCCTTTCCCCATTTACCAGCTAGTTTTACTCGAGCTTGTTTTCTAAAATCTTTAGAAATCATTTTATAAATCCCCCTTTCTTTTTTTCTAAACATATGATATATTATATATCATATGTTGTCAATAAGTGATAGACTTTTTTTGACAAATTATGTGAGATTTTAATTATAATATCTTATAAAGAAAGGTTAGAAAAAATGGAAAAAATAATAAATATAATTTCTGATGAACTAAACGTAAAAAAATTTCAAGTTGAAAATGCAATAAAACTAATAGATGAAGGAAATACTATACCATTTATTGCAAGATATAGAAAAGAGGCTACAGGAGGATTATCTGATGAGCAGCTTAGACTATTAGGAGATAGGCTTGCATATTTAAGGAATTTAGAGCAAAGAAAAGAAGAAATAATAAAATCTATTGAGGAACAAGGAAAATTAACTGATGAAATACTACAAGCAACAGCTATGGCTACAACTCTTGCTGAAGTGGAAGATATTTATAGACCATATAAGCAAAAGAAAAAAACAAGAGCTACAGTTGCAAAAGCAAAAGGATTGGAACCATTAGCAGAAATTATTATTAAACAAGAAGAAACTAAGCCTATAAATGAAATAGCAAAAGAATTTATAAATTTTGATTCTTTATCTGAAGAAGATTTGAAAAATAAAGATAAAGTTGTAAAAACAACGGAAGACGCAATTCAAGGAGCATTAGATATTATTGCAGAAGACATTTCTGATAATGCCGATTATAGAAAGAAGATTAAAAGAATCTGCTATAGAGAAGGACTAATTTCTACAAAAGCAATAAATCCAGAAGAAAAATCAAATTATGAAATGTATTATGATTATAGTGAATTGGTATTTAGAATTCCAAGTCATAGAATTCTAGCTATTAATAGAGGAGAAAAAGAGGGATTCTTAAAAGTTAAAATTGATAAAAAAGAGGACAAAATCTTATACAATATTGAAAGACAAATCATAAAAGGGCAAACTCAATTTACACAGATGTTAAAAGATACTATTTTAGATAGTTTTAAGAGGCTAATTGAACCATCTATTGATAGAGAAATCCGCTCAGATCTTACGGAGAAAGCAGAAGAGAAAGCTATTAAGGTTTTTGGACAAAATGCAAAACAATTACTATTAGGTGCACCTATTAAAGGAAAAACAGTTATGGGATTTGACCCTGCATATCGTACAGGATGTAAAATTGCAGTTATTGATGAAACAGGAAAAGTATTAGATATTTCAACTATTTATCCAACAGCACCGCAAAATGATGTAGAAGGTGCAAAAAAAGAATTATTAAAACTAATAAAAAAAGACAACATTGATATGATTTCTATTGGTAATGGGACAGCATCCCGCGAATCTGAAAGCTTTGTTGCAGATGTTTTAAAAGAAGCGGATCATAAGGTTAATTATGTGATAGTTAGCGAGGCTGGAGCATCAGTATATTCAGCTTCAAAACTTGCAACAGAAGAATACCCAGATATAAATGTTTCTATAAGAGGAGCTATTTCAATAGCAAGAAGATTACAAGATCCACTTGCAGAATTTGTAAAAATAGATCCAAAAGCTATTGGAGTAGGACAATATCAACATGATGTTAATCAAAAAAGATTGGCAGAGAGTTTAACAGGAGTTGTTGAAGATGCTGTTAATAAGGTTGGAGTGGATGTAAATACTGCTACACCATCGCTATTAAGCTATGTTTCTGGAATTAATTCAAGCATAGCAAAAAATATTGTTAAATATAGAGATGAAAATGGAAAGTTAAAAACAAGAAAAGAGTTACTTAAGGTTCCAAAGCTAGGGAAAGTAGCATTTGAACAATGTGCAGGTTTTTTAAGAATTATGGATGGAACAAATGCGTTAGAAATGACAGCTGTTCACCCTGAAAGCTATGAGGTTGCAGAAAAATTGTTAGAAACATTAGATTTTAAAGTGGAAGATTTAAGAGACAAAGACAAAGTTTTAGGTTTGAGAGAAAAATTAAAATCTGTAAATATTCCAAGTATGGCAAAAGAATTAGATGTTGGAGAAATGACATTAAATGATATTATTCAAGAACTATCTAAACCTGGAAGAGACCCTAGAGATGAAATGCCAAAGCCAATACTTCGCACAGATGTGCTAAAATTCGAAGATCTAAAAGATGGTATGGTACTTACTGGAACTGTAAGAAATGTAATAGATTTTGGATGCTTTGTGGATATTGGAGTAAAATATGATGGTTTAGTTCATATTTCAGAAATGAGTGATAAATTTATAAAAAATCCATCTGAAGTTGTTTCTGTAGGTGATATAGTTAAAGTTAAGGTTATAAAAATAGACAAGGAAAGACATAAAGTTGGATTAAGTATGAAAATTTGAGATTGGAAGTTAGAGGTAAGAAGTAGGAAGTAAGAAGTAAAAAGTAGGATATCTGACCTCCAACCTCTTACCTCATGCTTCATTTTTAAATCTAAACTGAATGACGTTGCTGTATCTCTTTGATTTTATCCGGTTCATTTTTTAATAAACTAATAAATAATTCAGCTATTTTTGGATCAAATTGTGTGCCTTTACATCTTTCAAATTCAGAAATAGCATATTCAATAGATAAGGATTTTTTATAAGTTCTTTTTGATGTCATAGCATCAAAAGAATCAGCAATAGCAGTAATTCTTGCTAAATAAGGTATTTTATTTCCAGATAATTGTTCTGGATAACCTTTTCCATCATATCTTTCGTGGTGATATTTTACAATAGGTATAATATCTTTAAAAATAGATGAAGATGAAAGAATATTAGCTCCAATATCAGGATGTTTTTTTATTTCTGTATATTCACTTTCAGTTAATTTTCCATCTTTTTGAAGTATTGTGTCAGGAATTCCAATTTTACCGATATCATGAAACAATCCTCCAACTTCAAGTTTCCCTAGGTCTTCATTAGAAAGATTTAATTCCTTTCCAATTAAAACAGAAATTGCAGAAACTCTATCAGAGTGTCCTCTTGTATATGTATCTTTTGCTTCAACAATATACCTAAGTGTTTTTATACTTTCAATATATGATTTTTCTAATTGTTCATAAGTATCAAATAATTGATTATTAATTAGTTTAATTTCATTTTTCTGTACAACAGATTGTATTCCAGATTCAATTAATAATAGTAATTGATTAAAATCTTTCCATTTTTCGCAATAACCTTGAATATCTAAATCTTTTATTTTTTGATAAGATATAATAGAATCCTTTGGATTAGTAAGGAGTAAAATATAAAGATTTGCATTAAGTTTACGTATTTGTTCTAAAAATAAGGCACTATTTATCTCAGTAATAGAATAATCAACTAGTAATATATCATAGTTTTCAGATTTTAGTTTATTTATTACATCTTTTTCATTTGTAACTCCAGTAAATGAATAACCTGATTTTTCAAAAAATAGGGCTAAAGAATCTAAAATTCCTTGTTCTTTAATTACAGCTAGTATACTCGGTTTAAAATCTGTTTTAAAACTATAATTGTTAAAGCTGTAATTCTGATACAATTTTGGTGAAGGTAATTTAAGTGTGCTATTTTTTTTTCGAAATATATGTAGCAATAGGAAGATTATTATAAAAAATAATATTGACAATAATATTAAAATAAATTGATTATTATTTAAAGTCATTTTAATCCTCCTTTACAAGATTTATTGTTTCAACTAACATATTATATAATTATAGTATACCACATAATTAGAAAAATGTCTTGAAAAATCTGATTAATTGCATAAATTTCTCATAATTGGCAAAAATATTTACAAGGAGAAATGCAGTTTATGAAAAAAAGACTAAATATAATTCTATTATTATTTACAGTATTGGGCGCATTTACAGGTTATAATTTATATATTATGTATAAGAATATTGAAATAAAAGAGGCTGATTATGAGGTGCAAAGGACAGCAAGTTCTACAAATTATAAAAATGATGTTGAGAATAATATACTAAGTGTCAAATCAACTGAAGACATGTTAGAAGGTATAATTGAAAGTGTTGTAGGTATTTCGAGATTAACTAATGCTGGAGGCTCAATCTTAAATAACGTTACATCTGAAGATTTAGGCTTAGGAACAGGGTTGATAGTAAGCGAAAATGGATATATTTTAAGTAATAGCCATGTTACAGGAGAAAAATACAGTATTTGCTATGTAACAATTGACGAACATACATATAAAGGAACAGTAGTTTTTAGTGAACCAGATTTAGATTTATCTATTATAAAAGTTAATGCACAAAACTTAAAGTATGCCACATTAGGTGATTCTACTAATTTGAGAGTAGGGGGACAAGTTTATGCAATAGGAAATCCTATAGGATATGAATTTAAAAGAACAGTAACCTCTGGAATTATCAGTGCTTTAAATAGAACTATAAAAATTGAAGAAAATGAAAATGTAAGTTATATTTCAGATTTAATTCAAACTGATGCAACAATAAATCCTGGAAACAGCGGAGGACCACTTGTAAATAAATATGGAGAAGTTATTGGAATTAATACTGTAAAAATAACTTCTGCTGAAGGTATAGGGTTTGCAATTCCGATAAATGTTATAAAACCTATAATAGAAAAAATAAAAAAAGGAGAAAATATTGAACAAGCTACCCTTAATATTTATGCATATGATAGCGAAGTTGCAGAATATTTAAATTTGAAAAATAAAATAGTAAGAGGTATTTATGTATCAGAAATTATTACAAATGGAGCTGCTTCAAAATCAGATTTAAAAAGTGGAGATGTGATAACACATATTAATGATGTAAAAATAAATACAATAAATGATTTAAGAGAATTTATTTATAGTAAAGTACCAGGAGATGAGGTTGTACTTAAGATTGTGAGGGATGAAAGAGAGTTAGAAACTAAAGTTACACTTGGAATGAAGTGAGAAGTGAAAAGTTGGAGGTAGGAGGTGAGAAGTAGGAAGTCTGACCTCCAACCTCCGACTTCAGACCTCATATAAATAATTAAATATTTTTGAAAAAATTATAGAAAATAAAAATTAAAAATGATATAATTTGAAAAAAATACTAGGGAGGAATGAAAATTGGAAGAAAATTTAGAAAAAAAACTATTAGATGAGAAAAAATCGGGGTGGCTAGACACAGATAACGAAAAATTTGGAAAGATATTTGATTTTTGTAATGGCTATATGAGATTTTTAAATCATTCAAAAACAGAAAGAGAATTTGCTGCAAATGCAAAACAAGTTGCAGAGGAAAATGGATTTATTGATATTAACAAAGTAGAACAATTAAATCCAGGAGATAAGGTGTATTTTGTAAATAGAGAAAAAAGCGTATATTTGGCAGTTATTGGAAAACAAAAATTAGAAGATGGACTTCATATTATTGGATCACATATTGATTCTCCAAGACTTGATTTAAAGCCAAACCCAATTTATGAAGATGGAGAACTTGCATATTTTAATACTCATTATTATGGTGGCATTAAAAAATACCAATGGACAACAATACCATTAAGTTTACATGGAGTTATAATTAAGGCAAATGGAGAGAAAATAACTATAAATATTGGAGAAGATGAAAATGATCCAATTTTTACAATAACAGATTTATTGCCTCATTTAGCAAAAGACCAAGCAAATAAAAAATTAGGAGAAGCAATCGAGGGGGAAAAATTAGATTTACTTATAGGAAGTATTCCTGTTTTAGATGAAAAAGCCAAACAAAAAGTTAAATTAAATATACTTAAAATATTAAATGAGAAATATGGAATAACTGAGAGGGATTTTGTAAGTTCAGAATTAGAATTAGTTCCAGCATTTAAAGCTCGTTCTTTAGGATTTGACTATGGAATGGTAGCAGCATATGGTCAAGATGATAAAGTATGTAGTTATACAGCTTTAAAAGCATTAATGGA
>ODAJ012100621.1_pt1 | contig 25583 bp, 24 predicted proteins | sample 1539241 | NCBI WGS metagenome assembly ODAJ01 (sample SAMN02144231, study PRJEB22623) | gut metagenome | biome: sheep rumen | host: Ovis aries | place: New Zealand
GACTATGTTTTGCTTGCCGCTGGTGTTTGTAAAGGTATAATTTGTAACAAAATGCAGTATAGAAATTATGCCGATATGATTCTTAATGAAGAATTTATTACAGAATTGAAAAAATACGATACCGGTTACCAAAACATTACAATAACTAGAACATCACCACTTATGGATTGCCCAACAATAGGAATTTCTACGAATGTTTCTATAAGTAACTTTTTGGGAAATGAATGTGGTGATGGTCGCATTGAAAAAATAGATTTAAAATGATAAAAGTATTACAAGGATTTGAAATTCAAAAACTATACGAAGAAACAGGTAAGAGAAAATATAAAATGAATCTTTTACCTGATTCTTATTTCATTGATAAAAATGAAAATTATCAAAAACTCTATAAAGAGTTGACTGAACGAATGGAAAAAGCCATTATAAAAATTGGTGATACAGAAATTAAAACAAGTGACTATTACCAATTAGAAGAAAGAAGAAAGAACTTAATAAGAGATGAATGTTTTGATTTGAAATGGCAATTAGAACACAACAATGACACTATTATTTTGAAAAAGTATTACGAAATTGAGGTAGACGATGAAGACTGTAGTAACAATGACATGTTGGACTAAAAGAATAAATCAAATGCCTATCTTTATGGATTACTTTTTCAAAACCCAAACACAAAAACCCGATATATTTTATTTGTGGTTGGCTACTGAAGAATTTCCTGACCATAAATTACCAACAACATTAGAAGAATGTATCAGTAAATATGGTGTTGTACTTAAATGGATTGAGAAAAACGAATTTTGCCATAAACGATGGTATGTTTATCCAGAACATTATGAAGATGTTGTAATTAGTCTTGACGAAGATTCAAGATATGTAAATGATTTGGTGGAAAGGGCGAAAGAATGTAAATCAATTACTAATTTATGGATTCCAAGAACTGAAAATTATCACGAACCATATCTTCTCGGCTTTTGCGGACAATGTATTGTACCACCAAAAACATTTCCAATGGAAGCATATAGTGAACAATACAGAAATGACCGACTATTAACCACACCAAAATGTGATGAATGTTGGATAAATACATTTCTATTGAAAAATAACATTAAATTGACTGCGGATATATCGTTATTAAATCCATTTGAATTATATTTTAATTGTTGTTCTGATGATACTGCTCTATTCAAAGATTTTAAAACAAACGGAAAGAGTGAAAGGTTCTTGAACACAGTTAACTATATGAAAAACAAATACCATTTTGATATAGATATGGATAAAGTAAACTCAATTATAAAGTATATGAATATCGTATCATTATAATAAATACAATATGAGTAATTGGACCGAAAATAATCCACAAAATATCAGTAAACCTAAATATGACCCATCCACCCATAATTTCAAGAAGGGTTGGATTGATGGTCATCCTAGTGGTGGCTACCCAGCTAACTATTTCTTTGCTGATTCTATCAGAGCAGCAATGATTGGGTTTGGTAATTTCTTTAATGACCTATTTGTAATTCGCTACGATGAAAAGGGCGAACCAATTAAGCAAATTCAGGTCCCATTAAAGTACGGTCCAAGAATGAAATCACACGATTTTCGTGTTGAACAAGAAAGTGGTAAGAAATACTATATTCAATTACCAAATATGACATATCGTAAGACCGGTATGGCATTTGCTAGTGAAAGATATTCCGGTGCCGGTGAGTCAAGAGGATTCTACAACAAATACTTTGAAGTAAATGGTGTGGATTACATAATGGCAAACAAGTTTTGGGCCGATGTTCACCCAGTTCCATACAACATAACAATTAGTATGGAAGCCAAATGTGAGCATATATCCGATGCTAATCAAATTGAAGAACAAGTCCTATCAAGATTTGCTCCTGAAGCATATTTTGATTTGAAGGAGTTTTGGTTCATAAACAAACGCCGTTCTATCAAGATGAAATTGGATAGTATCTCGGAAGAATTGACACAGGATTTTGGTGAAGAAGATAAAAGAGAAATAACTGTATCATTTGAGTTCACCATTGAAGCCTGGTTGTATAAGACCATTAAAGATACCTATATCATTGACGAAATCATTACCCAGTTGGGTGTAAATGGTGATAAGAATTATTGGAATGAAAAAATGATGGGTAACTATACTGGTAATTTCAAAGAAAGACACGATTTGGATTACCAATTCGGTACTAAAATCGGTCGTGTTTCTGCTTTATTGCCACAAACAGAACAACCAGCACCAAAAACAACAGATTATGGTATTCATTACGAATACAAATACGAAGAATTGCCAGATATCACCAATTATCCTACAGGAAGTAAACTTTTATTAACACAGGATATATACAACGATAATACTTCTGCCGTTTGGAATGGGTATAACCAGGTTTTGACGTCCCTGAGCAGTACTGCTCCAGTTGCTTGGAATGATAAAACCTACGATGCTCTACATAGAGACGGCGCTGTGCTCAAGTACTGGCAAGTGACTGCCAATAGCGGTGATATTCTTCATCCAACCATGTCGGGTGATAGAATTTACCAGATTTGGTATGACCCAAATTATGTAATTGAAGCAGGTTCAAGTGCATATCAAGACAATGGCGAATGGAAATGGAAAAAGCCAGGTATTTTCGGTGCAACATTCATTAAAGAATTTGAAAACTTAAAAGGATTTGGTGATTTTAGTGATAACTTGTTCTTTGGAACGAAAGATGCTCAAATTGGTAGCACAGTTGTTAAAGATGCTCCTTGGGTTTCTCAAGTTTCAACAGAAAATAACGAAATTATATAAATACTATATAAAATGGAGTTTTTGAATTATGGAAAATAGACAATCACAATTTATAACAAAGATTTTACAAATCTTTACTAATACTGGGTTTGGTATTGAAAAATTTGACGATGGTACTTATGATATTATTGACAGATCCATAATTGGTAAAGCAAAAATTGGTTCTATCAAGATTTTGGGTAGTGGCGAAATATCCATTAAGTTAGGTGGTGAATCTAAAAATCGTGGAAAGTTCGCTGCTTTGATGAAAAAGACCTCATTCAAAGCAAAACCAACAAACAATGTTGCCACAGTAGCAGCTATTGTTAAGAATATGCTCATTGAGTATAAGAAGGCAAAGAAAGAAATCTATAAGGAATCTTACGAACAGTATACAGTTCCACAAATCACAAGAGATACATTGGAAGGAGCCATTGATTCCTATTTAACCAAAGTAGCATTGTTAAAAGAGTCTACCGATATAGAAGAAAACTATGCTGACTTGCTAACATTTGTTGCCGACAAACTTTCTTTGACTGAAGATGCTTGCGAAGCCAAATATGGCGATATTCTTGATTTGACTTTGAACTATGACGAAACTAAATTTAACAAGGCTATGGATAAATTGTTTGAAGAAACCGAATTGAAGAATGAGTTTAGAACCTTCTTACACGAAAACAAAGAAAATGATTTGATGGCTGAAATCAAAGCTGATAAAGCCTTGAAAGCACTTAGAAATACAGATTACTACAAGAATTTAGACGAAAATGACAAATATCGTAAATTGTGGAAATACATTGTTGGTACACACGGTTCAAAGTTTTCAATGAGCGAAGACTTGGAAGATATTTGTAAAACCTTGGCTCATGAAGATGACGAAAACTTTTAATCATAAATAAAATAAAAATTTAGGAGTAAATACAATGGATTTCAAAAATTATTATCACAACAAATTGAACGAAGAAGGTGTTACAATGGATGGTTTGGATGCTGATGCTCCAAAACCACAACAGCCACAACAGCAACAGGCTCCACAGGGTAAGAGCGGTATCCTTAGCAATTATGTAAATGGAACTTCTTTGAAGCTTGGTTTGCGTAAACTCGGTGATGAAATTGGTGAAGGTATCTTTGAATATGCTACAAAGCAACTCGTTCAACCAACAGACTTCAAATCCGAAGATGACTACATTAAGTATTGCCAGGAAATAAGAACCGGTGTTGCTGAAAAGTATAACAAGACACTCTCCGATTTGCTTTCTCAAATTGGTTTGTTCATTGACAACAAGGTTCACAACGCCTGCCCAAATAAGTAATCTTAAATTACAGTTTATAAAAATAAAAATCCCCTATATAAATGGGGATTTTTTCTATATTATAAATATAGTATGCGTAATAGTAAGAATATCAATACAATATACTTGGATATGGACGGTGTAATTTGTGATTTTTGCGGAGCCTGCAAAGATATAGATGCTATTGAACATTACAAAGTAGATTGGGAAAAAGTACATTCAGCAGGAATTGACTTTTGGGCAAATATGGCCTGGACTAATGAAGGGCAGAAATTTTATAAATGGCTAGAAAAGTTTTGCGATGAAGAAGGTATAGATTTGTGTATTCTATCACAAGTTAATTACAGCGATGGTGTTAATGGTAAGATAGAATGGCTTATGGCTAATACTAAAGTTCCAAATAAAAACATTTACATTGTTAAGACAGGGAAAGCAAAAGCAAAATACGCAAATAACCAAAGTTTACTAATTGACGATTTCGGAAAAAATATAGAATCATTTGTTTTGGCAGGTGGTTTCGGTATCAAATTTGAAAGTCCTGGACAAGCAAGACAAGCTCTATTAGAATTATTAGGATAAATTTGTTGTTTGTTAGATTGAGCCTCTATCCTTTATGGGATAGAGGTTTTTTCGTATAAATATATGAGAAAAGAGGTATATAATGGCAGAAGAAAATACAGCTACAAGTTCTCACTTAAATTCATATATGCACGTCTATGACAATGGCACTACAGCTCGTTTGTATGTTACACCTTGGAATAAGTCCACTGTTGCCGATGGTTATTGGCAAACAGTTAACACCATTCAACCATTGATTAACCGAGACATTTATCTAGCAGATTGTTTGGATAAATTGGCAAATAAGTATACAGTATACAAACCAGGTTTTGGCATTGAAATGGAGCATAATACTGTAGAAGATTATTGGACTATTTCTGTTAAAACAGATGAATTGCTTAATACAGTACCAAAATACAATTTTAATACAAAGTATTTTACCTGTGAAGAACAAGAAAAAGGAACTAACCAATATAATGTTGGTTTTAAAGTAAAAGAAGATGGTTTCATTAAAGCAGGTGATGATGGTTTGTTCTGTAATGTGGATGGATTAATAGATTCTACCTCTTCATTATCTAGTTATTCTTCTGTATCTTCTAAAACAATTTCTTCTTTCTCTTATGATTATAAAGTAGCTGGTTTAGACATTCAATTAAGAAGTTCACTAGATGCTACCATAATGCCAAATCAATTATATCTAATAGGTTAATATGGGATATAAACCTTACGCAAAATACCATTTATACGAAACTGCTCATAGTGGATTTTATGATGGTGAATTATCCGCTAAACCAGTTAATTTGTTGCCAAAGACTTGGACAAAGTTTACAGTTACGGATGGTGAATGGAAAACTGAAAAAACTCTTGAACCATTATGGAATAGAGATATTTTCTTGGCTAATGAAATTGACAAGGTAGATGAAGATAAAAAGAAACATTATGTAGCAAGTAGTCATTTCGTTATAGACCACGAAAATGAAACAATGTATGTAAACCCATTTGATAGTTTATACACATTCACAGATGGTATTATATACGAACCTGATAATTTCTATATTTCTACTGATTTACCAGCTAAACAAGGTGGTATTGTAAACAAAATTTATTTGGATGATGGTGGTGCTAATTATCTTATACAAAAACCAAATCCACAATATACTGCTTGGTGTGATACTTCTTGTTCATCAGCCCCTTCTTCATATTTCTCTGCTACATTGAATGATGAAAATATACATCCATATTTTGATTTATCATACAATCACCCAACAAAGGTAGTAGTTGTTGTTTCATCAAAATTGGATTATGACGATACTATTTGTAGTGGTGAATGGAGAGATTCCGACCTTGATTGTTTCGTTCCATATCCAGGTAAGAAATATGAAGGTGAAAGATTTGTAGGTCCAACAGCTACATATAATGACCGTGGAACAACTGCTTGGGAAAACGCATCAGCATATAAAATTGGTGAAGCATCTAGTATATCGTCTGTATTTAATATATTTGATAGAACTGAGACTAAACGAGAAGGACAAGGATTAACCGCTGGTAGTAATTTTATTAGTGGTGAATATGATGGTACAAATATGGCACCTAAATATCGCACACTTTATATTTGGTAATTGATTATGAGTTATTTTATTAAAGATGGTGGAACAGCATTTAGTGATTTGGAAGGTTCATTTGAAGGTGTAACCTTTAAACCTATAAAAACCGCATTCAGCGCTTATATGAGCCCTATTGACAAAACTCAAACTATTGGTGGAAACCATGCCCCTTGGTTTTGTATAAAAGATGCTTCAAAAAGAATGAGCGTAGTTTATTGGGATACTGAGGCTAACAAATACTATACTGGTTATAAGGGATATGATTTACCTGTAATGACTTGTACTATTAGTAGTCTTTCAAGTAGATATTTCTTAACTGGTTTAGAAGATTATGGTTATTATGGTTCAATACAATTACCAGCACAGGCTTTTACATATTTCAAAAAAGATATTTTGGTAAAAGACCAAAATGGTAATGTAAAAATGAATGTAGGTTGCGACCATATTGTTAATAATAATGGAAACAAATTAAGATGGACTATTCCTACAACTGCATTTGATTTGTATAAGAATTTTAAATTAAGTCAAACCGAAATTCACGATGAAATTACGGCTGCTGGAAAAGCAGATAACATTTTTTTCGCTAACTTTAGAGGCGATAATTTCGCTAATGTTTATGATACACTTTCTTCAGTTGCTGGCGAACATGTTTATACTGCTACATTATTGAATAGAATGGATTTTGTTAACTGTAAACCTGAAACAGATAATACATTGTGGGGATATACAGAAAATCTATATAATCGTTCAGATTTAGTTACTTCAGTGTCGGCCCCACCTTATTTTAGATTAGGAGTTAAACAAATTAAAGAAGCAGGTTATACTGGATTAAAGATTACTATTAACGCATTAGCAACATTCGCTAAAAACACGAACACAGCTGAAAGTGATAATAGTAGAACTAATATTGATTTTATTCAAAACCCAAATAATTTCTACACTAGTGACCCATATTGTTGCCATTTCTTATATCAATTTTCAAATAGCGATGATTGGAGTAATGATGGAACATATCCTGTAAGTGGTTCATTCTCTGCTAGTGCTGGTAGTTATGGAGAATATAAACACGAACTTACAACAGCTGCTGGATTTAGTTATTATTACTCCTATATGCCAATGTATATAAATGGCGGTGGAAATGGTGAATATCAATACGATAATACTCCCGAATTTTGGAGTCATGTAATACCATATAACTATCAAAATTATTCTGGTGATAATCCTGACGATAAAATCTATTCAACAAAAATAGATAACGAAATATATTATGTTTACACAAGTTCACATACAGATAAAGATGGTCATGTAGTTCAGCATGATAGAGTGAATATAAACTATGGTGATTATGGGATTGTTCCAAATGTTCCTTTAGATTTAACTAAAAGTTGGACTGCTATTTCTAGTAATTTTAAGATATGGAATACACCAAATAACTGGAGTAAATCATTATTAGTCAATGGCGATTTTTATAGTAATTCTAAACAAACTTCTGTAAAGACTACTTTAACTAAGGGTGATGATGATAAAGGGAAGTATAAACCAGATTGGATGAAGATTGTTTCAGGTTCTAATCACTATACATTCACTAACTATAAGACTATGCTAACTATTGATTTGAATAATAGAACTGAAGAATATCTGTATATTTCAATGCCTGGTACTACTGTATTCCTAAATGAAAATGGACCTGCTAGTAGTAATTGTCCTTCGGGTGAGCATTTAGGACTAATTCACCAACTAGAAATGACATACGAAGGAACAAAATAATCAGTAATAGGGTCGCAAAAATGCGACCCATTCTTATAAATACTAATATAAGTCTAATTGTGAGTGAGTGATTTTATTATTTTGTTTAAATTATAAGGAAAATTAGTATGGCTAAATATTCAGTTCCTGGTATTAGATTTACTGAAATTGATAATACCATTCGTTCTAATTCTCTTCCTGGTTTGGGAATTGGTGCTATCGTAATGAAGTCCAACAAAGGACCTGTAAACCAGCGTATCTTAACATCTTCTTATGACAATTTCACCGATATTTTCGGTCAACCTGAAAATCTTGATGACTATGGTCACTTTGCTGCCGAAAACTATTTGGCAATTTCTAACCAGTTGTTGGCTGTTCGTACCACAATGGGTGATGAAGGCTATGCCCAAATTCAATACCCATATACCGACGCTGACTTGAAAGATGTTTATCGTTCAAAAGATACATCTAACTTTAAGTACATTGACAACGAAGATAACTCTAATTTGAAGTTGTTGGGTAATTTGGAAGCAGTTACTCAGGTTTCTGCTTTGGCATCTAATGGCGAATGGAAAGTAGAAAAAACACTATCTGCTTTTGGGGTTTACCAAAAAGCAAGTTTCGCTACCATTTATGATTTGATTAACGATAACCCACCTTCTGTTGCTGTATTCAAGAATGCAGACGAAATCATTAAGACTTCAGGTAAATATGTAGAATTTGCCACAAGAGTTAATAATAAGGGTGAAGTTGGTAAATGGTATGATGATTTGATTTTGACAAAAGAAGCTTGGACATCAGGTGATATTACATCTGCATCTTACCAAGTATTTGACTCTACTCCATTAACCTATACTGTTACTGCTGAAGGTGAAGAACCAAAAACAATGAGTGGTTTCAAGACTGTATTCAGTATTCCAGCTGAAGATACATTGAATCAAGAAGGTGTAACATTAACCGCATACTATAACGATAAATTCTATGCTGATTATTTGAGTGCTAATGCCAATTTGATGTATAGTGATTTGTTCGCTAGTGCTAACTTCTATTCTCCAGCTGACACTGTAATGTCAAAAGAACCAAAAGATGCTATCAAGGTTCAATTTAGAGATTGGGATGATTGTGTAAACAAAACATTCTATGTTCTTGAAAAAGACTTTACAGCAACTTCTGCTCAGGCCGTTGGTATTCAATACCGTGAATATGGTATGAACACCTTACAAGAAGCCTTGGCTATGAATGATACTGATAAAGAATTAGAAGTTAAATTCAAAGAATTAAGCAAGATTTCTACCATGACCAAACAACAAATGAAAGATGAATATAACTTTGATGGTACTGGTATGGAAAAGATTAACGAACTTGCTGACCAATATGGTTGTGATTCTTCCGAACTTCTTGCTAATGAAACCTATGGTTTGCTAACATACTTTGATGTATGGGAAGGTAAACAATACGAAGATGAAGAATACGAAGGTGATATAATAAATGTTGCTGTTGAAAAGGTTATCTATAAAGATGACTGGGCAAAATTCACATCAAAGAATGGTGGAGCAAACTTTGACGAAAAGTTGTTCTGGACCGTCGCTGAAAAGAACGCAAAAACACCTACAACTCTTTCTGTATATGTTGCTGACGCACCTGAAGGTGTTGTAATTCCTTGGCAAGAAAATACTACCAAAGACAACGATGACCCAGTCAACAAGATGGCTGCTTTCGCAACAAGTGAAATCTTGAATGGTACAAATGAAAGATACAAAGATGGTTACACGGTTTCCATTGAATCTGATGACGAACCAGGTAATGGCGACATTGAACAGTATGTATCTAACAAGGCTAACCAGTTGATTATCGCTTCTATCGGTCCTGGTGAATATGGTAATGATGTTGGTGTTTCTATTATAACACCTGAATGTGAAGAAATTCCTGCATTGAACCACCAGAACGCATTTAACTGGAAATATCGTTATGACGATGAAGATAAGGTAGATAGTGATGACCAGGCAATTCAAGATTCTTTGACTTGGAAGAAGGTCTATCGTATCAATGTTTATGTAAAGACCAAATCACAAACTGCTGAAACTGCTTGGGGAACCGGTATGGATGCTCTCTTGAAAGACCCTGCCGAATCTTGGTATGTTTCTAATGACCCAACTGCAAAAGACGCAGAAGGTAATAGTTTGTATGCTCCAAATGTTATTAACGGTCATTCCGAATACATCTATGTTTCTCGTAATTCTGTAAACGATGCAAGAACTGGTGCTGGTACCTATGCTATGCCACATCAGACCTTCGCTATCTATGGATTGACCGGTGGTTCTAACTCAAAGAAGAATAATGTAACTGAAAAGATTGCTGGTTTGAAACTCTATACAGATAGACAGAAAGCCGATTTTGACATTTTGTTCAATGTTGAAGCCATTGACACATTCAATGGAAAACAGAGATACTCTGCTCTCCAAAGAAGAATTGCCGAAATCGCTGCTAGCAGAACTATTGACATTGGTGTAGTTCAGGTAACATCAAGAGAAGCTAAATCTGTTAAGAGAATGCTTGGTGAAGCTAAAATGTTCGCATTTAACAATGGTACCTATGTAGCCGAATATGCTGGCTATGACAAGTATTACAATGGAACACTTGCTTCTTGGATTTACTTACCTAAATCTGTTGCTGGTGCTTGCCGTATGGCTTACTGTGATATGACCGGTTATCCTTGGTATGCTCCTGCTGGTGTACAGCGTGGTAACATTACCTATACCAACGGTCCATTAACTCGTTTGACCGACCCTGAAATTGGTCAGTTGTATGACATCAATGTTAATACATCAAGAGATTGTGCCGGTTATGGTGAATGTTTATACGGACAAAAGACTGCTTTGAAGAAAGACTCCGCATTGAATAGAATCAATGTTCGTAGATGCTTGAACTACATTGAAAAGGTTCTTGAAACTATGATGCTCCCTTACTTGTTCCAGCAGAATACTGCTAACACTAGAAGTGCTGCTAGAAACTCTATTGATGCTTTCTTGAACCGTGTACAAGCAGCTGAAGGTATTGAACAATATGCTCTATCTGTAACACAAGATAGTGAAGACCCACATATTATGAATGTTGCTATTAGAGTTGTTCCTGCTGAAGCCATTGAATTCATTGATGTTACAATTACTGTTGATAGAAATACTGGTGTAACAACCAATGAAACAATGTAATACATTCAAAACAAATTAAACAAAAACCTCGGGTTAGTCGCCCGGGGTTTTCTTGTTCATAAATAGTATATGACTAAATTAGAATTGAAACAACATACAAAAGAACTTTATGAATCAGTTATAGATTTATTACAAACAAAAGAAAATATAGAATTAGCCTTGTATGAAGGTGGTATCTTTGATGACGAATACATTAAAGCCCAAGTTCTTTTGATTAGTTATTTTCATCTAGCTGATGTACCAAAAGAAGTTCTTGAAAAGAGTTTGGATTGTAATATACCAAACCGAATTTATGAAGTATTTTATAAACACATTCAAAATGAATGGCTAAAACGAGCATATAGAGAAATTGGTGAAACAATTACAGAAATTGAGAATATGAAGGTTTAACTATGGCGATGTTTAACAACAATTATTTAAAGGGTACATTTAGTCCAAAACACCCTGAGAAATGTTTGAATTTGAATGGTAGAGTTCAAGGTCATCCAATTACATTTCGTTCAAGTTATGAAAAGATAATGGCGAACTGGTTGGATTTGAATAACAACATTTTGGAATGGGGAAGTGAAATAACTGAGATTCCTTATTTCTCACAAATAGATGGTAAATCTCACAGATACATTACTGACTTTCAGTTTACCTGCAAAACAAAAGATGGTGAATTAGAGAAATGGCTAATTGAAGTAAAACCCAGTTCTCAGGTTCCTAGACTGGATGAATGTGGTCAGATTATTTTTCCAAAACTAGAACCAACAGCTCGCGGTAAACTGAATCAAAAACGCATTGATAGATGGCAGGAATACTGTAATGTTTTGAAGAAAAATCACGAAAAATGGACAGCCGCAAGAGATTGGTGTAGAAGAAATGGATTTAAGTTTAAAGTTGTAACTGATGTTGAATTGGGATTGACACACAAATAAATAAATTGTATATTATTTTTTGTTGGTGAAGTTGAAATATAAAGGGTATTTCAAATGAGGTCTCAATTATGACAGATGAAGAATATCAAATAATGAAGAAGTTCATGGCTGACCAAATAAAAGAAATTGAAGTTCAAAAATGGTTAGAAGGTGAACGCAGGGGTTGTGACCCAGGGGAAGAATTTGTAACACAATGGATTGCGGAACACGCAGCCGAATTTAGAATCAGATGGGAGAAGGATAACAATGTCAAAAACACTAACAATTAGTGTATGTGGTGGTGGTGCTTTAGGTATTCGGACCTTTAGCATTTCTCTGTAAATTAGAACAAGATTTGGGTAAAAAGATTACCGATGTATCTTTTGCCTATGCTGGTACTTCAACTGGTGCGATTATTGCTGCTGGTCTAGCCGAGGGATATTCCGCACACGATTTATTTGACCTTTATAAAAACAACCTAAAAAAGATTTTCACCAAATATAGCTGGTATAAAAGACTTCAACCAAAATGCCCTACTTACGATAACACCAACCTTACAAAAATTCTTAAAGATAAATTCAAGGGAAAATGTGGTGATTGGAAGAAACCTGTATATATTCCAACAACCTGCACAAATATACAGAATGTGGAAAAAGTTTGGGACTTGGGTGATAAAGATATAGATAAATGGTTTGCTATTCTTTCTAGTACTGCCGCACCAACATATTTTGATTGTGTATATGATAAAAACAAGAACTGCTATATTGATGGTGGAATGTGGAAAAACTGCCCAATAGACGTTCTTAACGCTGGCTTAATGAAATCCGGTTGGTCTAACTATAAAATCCTAAATCTTGATACCGGTATGACTACACCAAACAATGAGAGTGGAAATAAGACCTTATTGGGGTGGGCAGAGTATTTGTTTAGTCATTGGATTGCTAGAACAAGTTATTCAGGAGTTTATGAATGTAAGTCCATTTTGGGTGATGATTCGGTATTCCACGCCAGTCCATATCACCAAAAGAAGATAAAAATGGATAAAACTGATAATGATACTATAAATCAAATAGTGGATATTTGGACTAACTATTATTATGCTAATCGCTCTAAAATCCTAGAATTTATGAAACTTTAACTCAGTCATTTTAAAATCTCACAATAGAATGGTAGATTTGTTCAGTCTACCATTCTTTTTTTATAAATACATTATAGAAAATATAACCAAAAATAGAGGTTTAAAATGGCAGATTTTAAGAAATTATTTAACGAACAATGTAGTTCACCAGTGGACTGCAACCTATTGGAAGAAGCAGTAGGTAACATTAAAGAACAGCACATGTATATCTCAGGTCCATTCTTACAGGCCGAAGATAGAAATAGAAATGGTAGAATTTATCCACAAAAGATTATTGAGAGAGAAGTTAAACTCTATAACCAACTCATTGAATCTCACGAAGCATTGGGTGAATTAGACCACCCTGATTACGCAGAAATTAAATCAAAAGCCGCTGCTATTCGTATCACCCAGCTCGCTATGGATGGTAAACTTGCTATGGGTAAAGCATTGGTTCTTGACACTCGTAATGGTAAAGAATTACAAGCCCTTTTGAAAGGTGGTTGTAAGATGGGTGTTTCTTCCCGTGGTACTGGTAATTTGCTTGAAGGTAACATTGTAGCCGATGACTATCACATGGTTACTATTGATGCAGTTTATATGCCTTCCGCACAGGTTGCTTATTGCGATGCTATGTACGAATCTGTACAACAAACTACCGAATGGGTATTGAATGAATCACTTGGTTTGTATGTTGAAAAAGAAGTAGAAGGTGGTGTAATCTCTAATGCCGACCAAATGGTAAATAATATACAGGTTACTTCTCCACAAAAAGCCGAACAAATCATTCGTGCTACTGAAACATTCAATAAGAAGATTGACAGAAAGGGTTCAAGAGAAATCAAGAATGCTTTCAATGAATGGTTCAAAACCCTTTAATAGGAGAAAAAATGAAGTATACCGAAGATACATTATACGATAGATTGGTTGGTCAGTATGGTTTTGACCCAGGTGACTTGGACGATTTCTTTAGGGTAAATTCTAAAAGAAATTGGCTCACATATATTAATAAGGGCGAAACCGATATAGATAGACTTGCCGATGTTATTGAAGATTGGTTAGGTTATATTAACCCTATGGATGAATCCACAGCAAAAGATATTATTAAAGAAAGAAATAATATGAAATTATACGAAAAAGATTGGCCTGGTGAATTTAGTTTGAAGGATAATTTTTCTAATTCTGCTTATCGTGAATTCCTTGATACATTAAAAAACGATTACCCAGAATTAGTTCCATTTTTCAAAGATGAAGATAACTATGGTTATGGTTCTTGGTTCTATGAAAAAGCCTTTGATTTCTATAAAGAAAATAAAGGCGAAATAAATTGGGAAAATATGGATAAATTTGTTAAAGATTTTCTTGAAACTGACGGAAAATCTTTAATTCAAAATCTTAAAAATCTCAAAAAGAGAGATGATAATTTGAATGATGCTAGAAGAACTGGTAAAGTAAATGGCAAGAAAGTTTGGCACTGGGATTATGAAGAAGACCCAGATGATGGAACAAGACACCAGTTTAAAGCTGATGGTGTAAACCCTGTAGATGGAACCTATGATGGTGTTTATGAATCTACTAAACTAAAAGAAGCCATAGAAATTCTTGAACAACAGGGTTATCGTGTTGTTCTTAATGAATCTACACAAATTGACGAAGCTATTAACAACCCTGATGAACCTGCTTCAAAGAAACAATTATGGGCATTGTTCTGTATCACTAAAAAAGACTGGCGTGATAAAAACTTAACAAAGGGCGAAGCCTCCGAACTAATCCAAAAGTATTCAGGTGAAAGAACTACACAAAATAAAGAAGCATTATCTACAAATTCAATTAAGAAAGATATAATTCAAAATCTTAAACCAAAACTTGACAAACAAATGGCAAAAGCATTTGGTATGCAATCTGTTGTTGGTGATGCCGACCTAGAAGGTAATTTAATTCCTGGTCGCAAGAGATATAAATTCTTTGGTAGTGGTTGCGGTTGGGCATGGGTTAAATATGACAAACGCAATAAGAAACTTGGCGAAGTTCTTGACAAATATGATGATGTTTATCGCAAAGTATTTTTTGAAAAATTTGCCAATGAATACATAAAGAAATACAAAGAGAGAGAATTGGGTGCTGTATTAAGCCAGGATATTGATATTCAATGTATCATTAAACAAGCTGCTTTGGATTATGCTGAATCTATTGGTATTAATACTAAAGGTGCTTATGTAAATTCTCGTTTGGATTAATGGAGATTATATGAGATTAGAAGAAGCAAAAAGATATTTAAATAGTAAAGGTTATCGTTTAGTTGAAAACAGATTATCCGAGGCTAATCCTTCTATTGAAGAAGTTATCCAAATGTTAGAAAGTATTGGTGATGTTGATGTAAAAGACAAAACCACAAAGGACCCAAATGTAAAAGACCCAACACCAAAAATAAATGTTGGCTATGATGGCGACCCTTATGTAGGTGTTGTAGAATACTCGCTCTTTACTGACGGTGGTGATTATGAATGGAAAGCATATTTTTGGAGTTACGCACCATACATATTTAAAGCCGCTGGAAAATTAGGAAAAATTGACCTTGACTTTAATCCAAATGACAGAATGGATTTAGATGATTTCATTGAAAGATTTAAATTGTTTAAAGAAATTTGTAAAGATGATGAAATTGTTGAAATAGGTCATAAAATGTACCACGGTGATGAATATGACTATCATTCACAATTCTATGACGGCAAGCATTATAATGGAGATTAAATATGGATAATTTCACATTTAGACAATACTTAAAAGAATCTGGTTATGACAAAATGACATACCAGGAAGAAGTCTATACAACTTGTTTGGGTTTAGGTAATTACCAAAACATTGACCTTTACTATCAAGATGAAATTGACGAAGCATACGAACAAAATGTTCCAGTCAACGAATTAGCAGCTAAACTATGTGCCCAATATGATAAAGATTATGGCACACCAAAACCTGAAGAAATTCCTGAATTTGAAGAGGAAGAATACTCACAAGAAACTTTGGATGCTATGGCCGATTACCCACAAGACGAATTTAATGAAGCCACAGAAACTGAAGAAACATTTGAAGACTGGAAGGGTTATGTTTTCAAATACTTGGATAAACGAGTAGATGTAAACAAAATAAAAGATTTGGGAACATACATTAAAGACTTCGTTAAGCAAGAATGGGATAATGGTGAACCTTCTTGGTTCGCCGCTGCCGAATCCATTGTAAACTATGCTCGTACAAATTTCCCAGATGCTATTAAAGACAGAAGTTATGCTACCACTATCACAGAATCTTTGGATGGTCCTGCTACATTCACCAATGAATTAGTAAACCAATTCGTAAGATATGTTAAGAAATGGTTCACATCTAACACAAAATACCGCGTACTCATGTCTGATAGTGTTACCAAAGATGGTGAACACCCATATACTCACGAAAAGAAGAAAACATACGAATTAACATTGAGAAATGCTCCAGTTAAAACTTTACTTTATTTGGTAGTTTATTCCGACTATTGTTATATTGCCGCTGATGGAGACCGTTTCTCTACTAAATCATACAAATTCACATCCATTCAATCTTTGGATAAAGCATTGAATATGTTGTATGATAACATTGAATCTGTATATGGTTCTCTTGACGAAGCATTCATTCAAGACGATAGAGGTAATGTTTCTATTACTGATTTAGTTGATAAGATTATGACTAAAGCTGGTATGGTAGTAGATATGGATGATGACTATACTGCCGCTGCTTACTATATTGCCGACTTCTATTCTAAACAATCTATGCCCATCAATGGAATGGTAATGTGGGGTGCTAGAGATTTGTTAAAGTTTAAGAAAATATATGACGAACAAATCCAAAATGCCAACACCAGTGAAGAAATCCAAGAATATGAGAAAAAAGCAGTAACCGGTGTTCGTTCTATTATGCTCGGTAATCCAGGAAAGAAATGGACATGGATTGAAGAAATAAAAGACGAAGTTCGTAAAGAAAGAAAAGCCGCAGAAGAAAAACGCAGACAAGATTATCTAAATTCCGATGAATACAAGAAATCACAGGACCCAGGTTGGACTGGCCCTCGTGGAACCTGGACTCTCGGAACCTAATCTTTATACATATTCTTGAATTTCAAATGAAGTTCTCCAATGAACTTCATTTGTTTTAAAGTTCTAAAAAATAAAAATAATTGTTATACATAAATTATTATTTCTAAATTTAACATACCTAAAAAACAATATATTGTGAGGTGAAATAAAATGATTGATAAAGATACATTAAGAACAGCACGCAGAACAGTGGAAAGAAATGGTTATACAGTTCTTCCACCTCGTGATAGAGATGAAAGAGATTTGGACCGTTTCCGCACACGCAGAGAAGTTGAAAGAGAAGATAGAGATTCTCGTCCAGCTCCTCGTTATCGTGAAGTTGTTCGTGATGAAGATGAAAAACCAGTTCGTAAGTTCAAACCACTTCGCGGTCGTGAAGATGATATTGACTATGAAGATAAGCCAGTACGCAGAACCCGCGAAGTAGAAGATGATTACGAAACTAGACCAACTCGTAGAGCCCGTGATGTGGATGACTATGAAGATAGACCTGCTCGCAGACCAGTCCGTCAGGTAGAAGATGACTACGATGATAGACCAGCACATCGTCCAGCTCGTCCCGTTTATCGTGAAGATGATTACGAGGAAGTTCCTCGTAAGCCAGCTCGCCGTGAAATGAACGATGACGAAAAGTTGGGAGCAGCTATTCGTACCGCAGAAGAAAATGGATTTACCATTCGTAAGATGTCAAGACTTGACCAGGCAAAGCAGATTGCCCGTGATAATGGTTATGAAGTTCGTAGAATGGAAAGACCAACACGCCCAACTGCTGCCGATGACGAGGGTAATGATAGACCTGCCCGTCCTTCCGCAGCACGTCAACAGAGAACATTGGTTAAGCCAACTACCCCTACAAATGTAGAGGATGGCATTCGCACACGTACCGCCCCAGATACTGAGATTGCTGGCAAGCAACCTAAGGCACCAACCGGTGTAGATGGTGGAAATGATGCAGCTCCTGAAGCCGCACCAGCTGAACCAAAGAAGAATACATACGCTGACGATTTCATGAATCGTGCCGCTAAATTCTTTGGCGAAGAAGAATAGTTCGGTTCTACGAATAAAATAAAAAATGCAAAAAAGCCTTCGTATGAAGGCTTTTTTCTATATTTGGGAAAAAATATAAATACTAATACCCACATAGAAAAAGATAGTGTGATTTGATTTTATTATTGTAGGTTAAAAAAGAGGATATATGAAAATACGAAAGCGTAATGGTTCCGAAGTTACATTTAATAAGCAAAACATTGTAGAGGCTATATCAAGAGCGAATGAAAAAGTTAGAATTGACGAAAGACTAACTATTCAGGAAATCAAAGATATAGCCAAGTCCATTGAAGATAACTGCAAAATTTCTCCCGTCGCTATTGGATATAAAGATATTCAAAAGATGGTAGAAACTGCTATAATGAAAGCTCGGAAAATTTGAAGTTGCAACTGAATATATCACATTCCGTTATCAAAAAGCCTTGGAAGAAAGAAAAAATACCATTGATGATAGAGTTCTTTCATTGTTGTCTGGCGATAACGAAGATATTCAGCAAGAAAATGCTAATAAGAATCCAAACATTGTTTCCACAATGCGTGACTATATGGCAGGTGAAGTATCAAAAGATATTTCCCAGCGTTATTTAATCCCATCTGACATTTATGATGCCCACAAAGAAGGGATTATTCACTTTCACGATATGGATTACTTTGCTATGCCAATCCATAACTGCTGCTTGATTAATTTGGATGATATGTTACAGAATGGTACTATCATTTCAGGTACACAGATTGATAAACCACATACATTTAGTACTGCTTGTAATATCGCATCACAAATCGTTGCTCAGGTAGCAAGTTCTCAGTATGGTGGTCAGACTATCACTGCTTCTCATTTGTCTAAATTCATCGCACCAACAAGAGAATACTTTAAGAAGAAATATCCTTCTATGAACGATGAACAAATTGAAGAATTGCTTACAGACGATATTAAGAAGGGTGTACAAACTCTCCAGTATCAGATTCTTACACTCCAAACTACCAATGGTCAGACCCCATTCGTTTCTGTTTGCTTGTATTTGAACGAAGCAGAAAACGATGAAGAAAAAGATAATCTTGCCAGAGTAATTGAAGAAATCTTGAAACAGAGAATCCAGGGTGTTAAGAATGAAAATGGTCAGTATTATGCTAACCCATTCCCAAAACTCTTGTATGTTCTTGAAGAAGATAACATTACAGAAGATGGAAAGTATTATTATCTTACCAAACTTGCTGCTGAATGTACCACAAAGAGAATGGTACCAGACTACATTTCCGAAAAGGTTATGAAGAAGCTCAAGATTAGTAAGAAGGGTGAAGAAGGCGATTGTTACCCATGTATGGGTTGCCGTTCATTCTTGACCCCATACCGTGACCCCAAAACAAAGAAACCAAAGTATTATGGTAGATTCAACCAGGGTGTAGTAACCATTAACTTGCCTGATGTTGCGTTGAGTGCTAAGGGTGATTTGGAAAAGTTCTGGTATATTCTTGAACAGAGATTAGAATTGTGCCATAGAGCATTGAGATTGCGTCACGAACACTTGCGTGGGGTTAAATCCGATGTTGCCCCTATCTTGTGGCAGAATGGTGCTTTCGCTCGTTTGAAGAAGGGTGAAACCATAGATAAACTTCTTTACAATGGCTATTCCACAATTTCATTGGGTTATGCTGGTCTTTATGAAACTGTTAAGGTTCTTATTAACAAATCTATCACCGATGAAGAAGGTAGAGAATTGGGTAAGAAGATTATGCAGGTTCTCAATGATAAATGCCGTGATTGGAAGCAGGTAGAAAAGATTGATTATTCTGTTTATGGAACACCTATTGAAAACACAACAGAAAAATTCGCTAAATGCTTACAGCGTAGATTTGGTACTATTCCTGGCATTACAGATAGAAACTATGTAACCAACAGCTACCACGTACCAGTCTTTGAACAAATTGATGCGTTCAAGAAGATTGATATAGAAGCAGAATTACAGAAACTCTCTCCAGGTGGTGCTATTTCTTACATTGAAACACCAAATATGGAAAACAATGTAGACGCAATTCTTTCTGTAATCAAGTACATTTATGACAACATTATGTACTGTGAAATTAACACAGAACTTGATTGGTGTCATTGTTGTGGTTCTACCGGAACTATTAAGATGATTCGTAATGAAGATGGTAAGTTCATTTGGCATTGTGAACAATGTGGTAATGAAGACTTGAACAAAATGAATGTTGTCCGTCGTGTTTGTGGTTATCTTGGTAATGCTAACTTCATGGCACAAGGACGAATGGGCGATATTCACGATAGAGTAAAACACATCTAATATAAACTAACATTTTCAAATTAGTATAGGGAGAAACACCCTATACTTTTTTGACTGGAGATTTTATGAAATTTGGAAATATAAAATTTGTTGATAGTTCAAATGGTTCAGGTGTAAGAGTTTCTTTGTATGTTAGTGGTTGTAGAAACCATTGTAAAGGTTGTTTCAATGAAGATACTTGGGATTTTGAATATGGTGAAGAATTTACACCAATTCAAGAAAACGAAATCATTGAAGCCTGTAAGAAATCTTACATTTCAGGTCTAACTATTCTTGGCGGTGAACCATTTGAAGAGGAAAACCAAACTGCATTATTACCATTTATCAAACGATTTAAAGAAGAATGCCCTGATAAAACATTATGGATGTTTACAGGTTACATTTATGAACGAGATTTGATAAATGGTGGCAGAAAATGTAAAGAAAATGTTACAAAAGAAATACTAGATAATGTGGATGTTTTGGTTGATGGACCTTTCATTTTAGAAAAGAAAGATTTGACCTTAGCATTTAGGGGTAGCAGTAACCAACGATTACTGACCAGAGAAGATAGAAAGTCCCTTGGGTAATAAACCCTACCACATTTGGTAGAAATGGGCAGCTAGGATACAGTCCTGGCTGCCTTTCGCATTCCATAAATATAGTATGGATATTAACGAATTAAGAGATAAATGGCAGGATTTTTTAGCGGCAACATTGTCAGCTAAATACTGGAAATCAGATTCCACAGAAAAAGATATGTTAGAAAAACTTAAATCTTTTGACGAATTTTGGGAGAAATACAAAAATGAACACCAATCCCGAGATAGAGAAAGACATAGTGGAGAAACTGAGAACCCTGGGATTTAAAGTAATTCTTGGTGGCAAACGATACTCAGGAAATGACGAATATCACAACTGGTATATGGTTGGTCTAAACGATACAACCATATTTGGCGAGTTGGAATTCTCAGCTAATCCAGTTTGGCGAATAAATTGGTATCACGAAGGTAATTATGTTCGTGATACCGGTTTTATATTATTGAACTTTAAGAAATTTATAAACCACATCTATCATGACTGCTTACCTGGTTTGAAACTCAAAAAATTAGACGAAATGATTAAGGTCATTGATGAAGATTTTATATAAAGTTCATAAATAGTATATAATGAGAGGTTTTAAATGCTAGTAAGTGGTGGAAAAGTAATTGCGATAGATTCTATTAAAAAGGGAAACACCAATAAAGACACATTGAGTGGTGATGGTGTATGGACTAACCTCGGCGTTAATACAGATGTAATCGCTACAACAAAGAAATTAAATGATACCAAAAGCGAATTAGAGAGTAAGATTAATTCCGCTAGTTCAGCATTAAGTGGTGAAATCAAAAAGAAACAAGACGAACTAAAATTTGAGTTAAATGACTATAATAAAATCACTGCTATCGGTCCTAAAAATGGTACAACTACCGCATTAGCAGGTGGTTCTAATGTAGTAGTTTCTGCTGGTGCTAACACCAGAGTAGATACTTCATCAGCCGGTGAACAAACCATTTATACAGTTAATGTTACCGCAAACCCAACTAATGTAACTGTTAGTGGTGAACATGGTTTAACAGCTCGTAGAGATAATAACACAAGTGCTTATTATCTTGGTTTAAGCAGCGATTATATCAAAGCAATTACATCTGTAAGTTCTAAATTACCAATAACAGCATTTACAACATACTCTGCTAACCATAAGAACGATGATGTAACACCATATACTGCTGGTAATTATATTGAAATTACTAATCATAAGATTATTGGTCATGATTGGACTAATACAATTAAATCAGCAAGTTCTAATGCCGTTACAACAGTAGAAAGTAGATTTAAAGGTGATGGTTCATCATATTCAGGATATAATGGAAAACCATTTATTGACAATACAACACCAAAATGGAGTGTTGTAGGTGATGGTAATAGAATTTCTGTTACATCAGCAAATAACAAATATGGTGTATCTTGGAATGGTGAAGGTATTGCTACTGAAGAATGGGTATTGGGTAAAAACTATTTACCAAAAGATGTAGCAAGTTCAACATATCTAACTATTGCTAGTGCTAATGAAATTTACCAAAAGAAATTGAATGCTGGTGCTGGCATCGTTATTAAAAACGAAACTGATATCTCAGTAGATATTTCAGTTAGTGGTGATATTATTCCATATTCTGCTGGAGAAGGAATTGGAATTGATAATCACATAGTTTCTATCACAGCAGATTATCTATCCGCAAACGCATTAAAAGATTTGAGTGGTAGATGGGAAAGCGCCGCTAACGCATTAGAAGCAAGTGCTGACAACTGGAACAAAACATATAAAGATGTTAGTGATAGTGCTAAGTATTGGAACAGTGCTTATGAAGCTCTTGCTAGTGCTGATAAATGGAACACCACATACGAAAGAGTAGAATTGAGTGGTGACGAATGGGATAAAGTTACTGATAAATTAGATAGTGCTACATTTAAGACCTACTCAGCACTAATGGAACAGAAACTAATTGATTTAGACGATAAAAATTTAGATGTTAGTTCTTTTAGTTCTGTATCTAGTGATTTCGCATTAAAGACAGAAGTTCAAGAAGAATTTGAACAAACATCTGCTTGGGTTAAAGATAATTTCCTATCCGCTAACGCATTGGATAATTTAAGTGGTAATTGGGAATCCACATATAAGACTGTTGAAACCAATAGTGCTAAATGGGAAACAGCATACGAAACATTAACATCTAATTCCGCCGATTGGAATGAAGTTAGTGCTAAATTGAACAGTGCTACATTTGATACTTATTCAGCAGATATTAAATCAACCATTGAATCATTTAGTGGTGCGTTTGTAAAATTGAGTGGTGATTTCACAGCTCATAGTGCTGACTCTGATTTACACCTTTCTGCTGGTGAAAGGGAAAAATGGACTGATGCTGCTAATCGTGTAGAAAATAGTGCCGCCATTTGGGACACTGTATCTGCCAAGGTTAATAATACAGATTTTGAAGAATTTAAAACAAGTGCCCACAACGAATTAGAAAAGAAACTTGATAAAAAAGCATTTGAATCTTGGAGTGCTAATAAAGATTATGATTTCTATTCTGCTGGTAATGGTATCAAGATAGAAAATCATATCGTATCAGTTTCTGCTGACTATGCTTTGAGTGCTGATGTAGATACTCGTTTAACAAATTACTACGATAAAGATAAAGTAGACGAATTGATTGCTAATTTCGGTGGCTATACTACAGCTACTTCAGCTGCTCCTGATGGACACCCAGATGTAGAAAAGATTGACCCACGAAGAATCTATCTAGTTAAGATGGGTTCAGGTCCAACTTCTGCTGACAATTATAAAGAATGGATTTACATTGATTCTGCTTGGAATTGTGTTGGCGAAACAACAATGGATTTAACTCCATATCTTACAAAAGACGAAGCAGCACACACATATCAACCAAGTGGTTATTATGTAACTTCTAGTACTGATGTAATTAAACCAGGTTCTGCTTGGGTATTGGTAAACGATGATAATAACATTCAATGGTCAGGTTTGGATGTTTCCGAACTTGGTAAGAAATACATTGTTAAATCTACTAATGGAACAATCGGTGTTGGTTCTGCTACTGTTGGTAATGTTGTAACATACGATTTATCCGGTGCTAAAATCGTTGGTGAAAATGGTGTTAGTGCCAAATACAATCCAGCTACTAACGAATGGAATGTTGGTTTAGAAGATTATAACGATATTGGTTTCGCAAAATATAGTAGTTCAGCCAATGTTTATACTGCTAGTGCTGTAGTAGATGGTTACACAGAAGATTTGAATGTAAATCCAACAAAGATAACTTTGAATAATGACAAGATATTGTTAAAGACTGGTTTCTATCACGTAGATGTACAAACTAACTTTACAATCGCAAAACCAGATAACAATTACTACAATGTATTCGTCAAATCAATTCCAAATGCGGCTTCTATTACTCAAATGATAGATGGTTCTTATTCTCATACAGAAACTGTTGATTTATCATTTGATATTAGAATTACAAATGACAATACTCAACTTGAAATCAGTGTAGAAAACTTTAAGACAAATGAAACATTTGCTATCTCTAATTTAAACATTCACGAAATTGTAAGTATGCCTTCACAAATTAAAGGTGGTGCTGGCAATTATCAAGCAGGTAATGGTATTAGTATTGGAAACGATACTATTGCAGCTAAAATAGGTAATGGTTTAGAGTTTAATGAAAGTAATGCTATACAAGTTAAACTTGGTAAAGGATTAAAATTTGATGAATCTCAAGGTGTACAAGCAGTAACCATTGATAGTGATGTTAATGAAGTTGTTGAAACTGTAAAAGAATTACAAGAATCACTTGATACAAAGATTACTGACAACTATCCACCTGCTATGATTACTATTGCTGACTTACAAGTAGCAAGCAATACACAATATGCTCCTAGTAACGGTGGTATGTTGATTGGCTATTTGTTTACTTGCCCAATTACACACAAAATTTATGATGGTTCAAATAATGACTACAAGACTAAAATTGGTATCTATACAAAACAATGGGGTTCAGGACAAGATAATATACAGTTCAACAAAGTAATTCTTGGTATCTACGAATACCAGCCTGACTATGTAAATCCTGTTACACAACAAGTCGGTAAAACAGAAGCATTGTGCGATACTGGTATTATTACATTGCAACAGGGTTATGCTGAATATGATGTTAAGAACTTATTCCCAAATAAAACAGAACCTGAAATGAAACCTGGTTGTTTCTATTATGCTACAATCTATATGTCTTATGGAAATGTTGATACAAATGGTTTGACCTTGTTCGGCGCACCAGGTTATAATACACAGGTTAATAACTTGAAACC
>ODAJ014747634.1_pt1 | contig 25580 bp, 17 predicted proteins | sample 1539241 | NCBI WGS metagenome assembly ODAJ01 (sample SAMN02144231, study PRJEB22623) | gut metagenome | biome: sheep rumen | host: Ovis aries | place: New Zealand
ATGAGCGGGCAACGGCATTGCCCTGAAAGGAAAGAAGAAGGAGAATGGGAGATATGAGCGGGCAATGGCATTGCCCTGGAAGGGAAGAAGCTGGAATAAGCAAAACGAAACACAAAAGAGAGAATAGACATGGCAGATCACGACACATGGCATTGGCAGGAACCCGGAACGGCATGGAAGGGCGCCGGACTATACCATATCACGATGACGATTCCGTCGCGTGAGCCGTTGTTGGGTGAGCTGGTTATTCCTGAGAACGATCCTAAGCAAGCGCATATAGAGCGGACGGAATTAGGAGACACCTTGGTGGATTGCCTTTTGAGCATTCCAAGGTATCATCCAAATGTTGAGATCTTGCATTTCTGCCTCATGCCCGATCACCTTCACGCGGTAATCTATGTGACGCGGGAGATGTCTGAGGGCATCGCCTCTGTAGTGCGCGGCTTTTGGCAGGCCGCGAAGAAACTGGGGCGTTTTTCTTCTTTTGCCCCGAATGCCATTCGGGAGAACTACCAAGAAGAGGCAAATATCATCCGTAATCAATTAGGCGATGCAGCGTATTATCAACTCCCGCCGATCTTTACCGAGATGCCCTTCATCCGCCCGATGGAACAACGCCGCCAGCAGCCCACCACCATCCGCTATATAGATATGAACCCTCAGCGGTTGGCGACCAAAAAGCTCATGCCGGGGTTCTTCCGCGTGCAAGAGGACATCGAGATAGCCGGACGGAAGTACCGCGGCGTGGGGAATGTGGCATTGCTGCAAGCCGCCCGATTTGCGCCCGTGCATGTCCGGCGGACAATGATAGACGAAGCGATGCACGGCGATAATACACGGCTACGTAACTATATGAACGGCTGCGTGCTGGAGGCAAGGAAAGGGACGGTAATGGTATCGCCGTTCATCTCCGACAAAGAGAAAGAGGTGATGGTGGTTCTGCTCGCAGAGGAACATCCCTTCATCTATATCGCGGATAACGGTTTTCGGGATTATTACAAGCCGAGTGACGGCTTGTTCGACTCCGTTGCCGCCGGTCGCGTATTGATACTTAGCCCTTGGGAATACGATCCCTCCAAGCGCCATGTGACGCGCGCGGAGTGCGTGGCGATGAATAAGATGGCGGAGGAGATATGCACTATTTCTTCTCTTTGCCCCGAATCGGATTCGGTGGAATAGAAGAAATTTACAAAAGTCAGACTGTACAGAGACGTCCGCAATACGAACGTGATGCGAACGGTTTTGACCGCCAATTCAATGCAAAGAGATCGAACCGGCATCCGGGGCGAAGGGATGAAAACTCAGCGAAAGCGTTTCGCGGCTAATGTCATGAGTTGTTCGCTTTGGTGACGGCGGGAGAAGGTGGTGCGGTGGAGAGTGGGTTGGCGGGTATAGGACTGTTGGCACCAGAGGCGGTACTGCTCTATAATAAACGCACGGATCGCCTCTCTATCCGAAGTGGCTATTCCGGCATTGGTATAACGGATCAGTTCCGCCAGATCCCCTTCGTCCGAAGGCACACAAAGCACCGGTTTCTCACAGCCCAACGCCTCGTAGAACTTGGTAGTCAGCATTCCGTGTGTCTCTTTGCCGGAGAGCACCAGCATGATACCGCTGCGGCGGATAGCATCGCCCAATGCCGTGTGCGGCAAGGGGTCATGCGAGGGGGTGTGGAGCACAAGGCGTGCGTTGAAAGCCGGGTCTTGCGCCTTGATGGCGGCGAGTTCTTCCTCTACAAGTCTGAGCCACGGCTTCTGCCAATCGAAGAGCGAACCGATATACGTAACGGTGAACTCTCCGGAAGGGATGTCCTCTGGGTAGAACTGCTGTTCGTCGAAGCCGTTATAGATGGTATGGACAGCAGGATTGAAGCGTTGCAAGAACGCCGTGTGCCACGGTGAGACGGTGGTCAGACAATCGGCAGTCCGCAGCACACTGTTGCGCCGACGGATATGTACCGCCCGATAGAGACGGCGGAACGGCATCGTCCACCATGTGCGATGCCGGTACTGGTAACGGGAGTTGTCCACCTGTTCGTCCAGATCCCGTATATCGCAGATGAGCGGCAGTCCGTAGAAACCGGCTATCCTGCGGGCGGCACCCAGAGGGAAATCGGAGAACGTGGAGCAGAGTACCAGATCAAAGGATTGAGAGGCGAGTTCTTTTAGTGCTCTGCGCGCAAAAGCACGGTTGTGCCAGTCGGTGAGTAGCGTCCAAGCCGTCTTCAACGCCCAGTCGGCAATGCCTCCCGAATACATGGGAATGGAGATGATGGGGTAGGAGTGCCCGAAATCGAGTGCCCGGTATTCTTCGGTGAGCCATGTGACATCGTGCCCTTGACGCGTGAGGTAGTCGCAAAAGTACCGTAGTCGCGGCAGATAGCCGGGAGCGGCAGGCGGATCGGATATGAGGAGAATACGCATCAGATGAGTTTTAGGATTTTGGGGTATAATGAGCGGTGATAGCTGTCCGGCGTCAAGTTGCTGTTATGCCAGAGGATATTGAGTTCTCCATGGTGCATCCGCACCTTGTCGATGATCTGCTGGCAGAGGTAGTAAGCCTCGTCTTCGGAGAGGTGCATATACTTGTCGGCAGAGAGGGTGGTGTCCATGATCATCAGGGGATGCAGGCGCAGCGGCGTGAGGGTCATCTGTTCGGGGTCGATCCATCGCACGGCGCGGGTGGTCTGCAGCCGGAATCCGGCTCTGTCGGCAAAGCCCACCGAAAAATCGTCGGTATATCCCAACCGGACGAGAGCGCGCATCTTATGAAGCGAACACCTCAGGTAATGGAACCGCTGGAACACCACCGGGTTCTCCACGGAGCGGTCAAGAGTGATCTGCTGTATGTTGTCGTAGTAACTGTTATGGATGCCTGTGAAAGCGCCTTGGTCGAGCAGCCATCGGTTGAGACGCTTGTAGTCGCGTCCTGCGAGGTTATACTGCGGATAGTCGAATCCGGCACCACGTGTCATCTTGACGAAATAGACAGGCTGTGCCTCGCTGACCTGCTTGTCCTGCTCCATGAGCCACGGAAAGGTATAGTCGGGGTCGTTATGAATATCCCTCCAAGACGCCAAGACCTGCTGCCACCCGCCCCGGCGGATACCGCCGAGTGTTCCTCTCAGGGAGCGGTAGCGGGTAAGCGAATCGATGTCGTGGGTGAGGTAGATACGGTCGTATCCGGGCAGCGGCATAGGTTCGTTGAGACACTTGAGAACCAACCTTGCGTACTCGTCGATGAGCGGCAAAAGGAGGTTGCTTCCCCTTCCCAAGACGGAATAGCGCGCCAGAAAACGCCCGTGTTCATCCCGTTGGGTGTTGATCACCTCCTCCGCCCGCGAGAGGAAGAAGAAGGCGTTATAGACAATATCGGTGTGGATGATATACTTGTGCTTGAATGGATTGGAAACCACGGGTTTTGCGAGATCCGGCAGCACGATGTCTTTTCCCAGATGCCCGGAGGGGAGGATGAGCACATCGTAGCGGTCGAGTAACTGCTGGTCGGCGGAGTAAGCCACACGCATTGCCGCCTGCTCGCGCTCGTAGCAGAGGAAAGAGAGGATGTACGAAACGATCTCTTGGATGTTACCGCCTCCGGAGACGATCCTGTCATTCGCTAAGGATTTCCCATTCATAAAGCTTCTGTTCGATTTGGTGTTTGACGGATTCGTACCGTTGGAAGAGTTCCTGCGTCTGGTTGTCCGGCGAAGCAAGGAGTTGTTCTATCTCCGCCTGCTGTGCTTCGAGCGCGGCTATCTCTTCTTCGGTCTTGGCAATCTGTTTCTCTTTCTTGCGGCGTTCGGCAGCCGCGGCTTTCTGTGCGGCGTAGTCGAGTTTGGCAGAGGACGGCTCAACGTCGGCTTGACGTCGGCTTTGACCGTCGTTCGACCGTCGTTCGACCGTCGTGATTGAGTCGATAGAGGACGGTGTTTTGCGGTTCAGTTCACCGAGGTCGGACAGTTTCTTTTTTTGCAGGAAGTCATAGATGCCTCCGAGGTGTTCTTTCACCCTGCCTCCGCCGAACTCATAGACCTTGTCCACCAAGCCGTCCAGGAAATCGCGGTCGTGTGAGACACAGATGACCGTGCCGTTGAAGTCTTTTAGCGCCGCTTTGAGCACATCCTTGGAAGGGATGTCCAAGTGGTTGGTCGGCTCGTCGAGGATAAGGAGGTTACAGGGTTCCAGCAGCAGGCGTATCATCGCCAAGCGGCTTCGCTCTCCGCCGGACAGCACTTTGACTTTCTTCTCCGATTCTTCACCGCCGAACATGAAAGCCCCCAAAATATCCCGAATCTTGGTTCGGATGTCTCCCACCGCCACGTAGTCGATCGTCTCGAAGACGGTGAGGTTTTCATCCAGCAGTGCAGCCTGGTTCTGCGCAAAATAGCCAATCTTGACATTATGTCCGATCTTGAGCGTGCCGAGATAGTCAAGCTGTCCCATGATACATTTGACCATGGTTGTTTTGCCTTCGCCGTTCTTGCCGACAAACGCCACTTTCTCGCCCCGCGCAATCGTGAAGGTGACATCATGGAAGACATTATGTTCTCCGAAGTCCTTGCGAAGATCTTCGACGATCAGCGGGTAGTCACCACTTCGCGGTGCAGGGGGGAAGCGCAGATTGAGTTTTGCGGTGTCCTCCATGTCCACCTCCAGCCGCTCCAGCTTGTCCAACTGTTTGATACGGCTCTGCACCTGCACGGCTTTGGTAGCCTTGTACCTGAAGCGCTCGATGAAGGCTTCGGTCTCCTGGATCATCTTCTGCTGGTTGAGATAGGCGCGTACCTGTTGTTCATGGCGTTCCTGACGGAGAGCGACAAACTGCGAATAGGGTACATTATAGTCGTAGATCCGTCCGAGTGTGATCTCGATGGTGCGTGTAGTGGCGTGGTCGAGGAAAGCGCGGTCGTGGCTTACGAGCAGCACGGCAGAGGGACTGCTTTTGAGAAAATCCTCCAGCCACTGGATAGACTCGATGTCAAGGTGGTTGGTAGGCTCGTCCAGCATGAGCAGATCGGGGTGCTGCAAGAGAATCTTAGCCAACTCGATACGCATTCTCCAGCCTCCGGAGAACTCCGATACGGGACGGTCGAAATCGCGTCGCTCAAAGCCCAAGCCGATGATGGTACGGTCCATCTCGGCAATGAAAGAGGCTTCGCTTGATATAGGGGCGCTTTGCTGCCGGAAGACAGCCATGACGTCTTCGCGGAGAGTGAGACCGTCCTGATGCAGCATCACCTGCGGGAGATAGCCGATAGTCATTCCCGACTCTTTGGAGATGCGTCCGGCAGTAGGCTCGTACTCGCCGGCGATAAGGCGCAACAGTGTGGATTTGCCCACGCCGTTCTTACCTACCAGAGCAATCCGCTCCCTGCGGTTGATCAGAAAAGATATATCGTCCAGAATAGGGCGTGAGGCAAACTCTATGGACAGGTGTTCGATGCTCAGCATAGGTCAGGATTTTTGGGCGTTCTTGCGGTCTATGATACGCCATAGAATGACTGTAAGGACAGTGGCTATCGCAAAATCAACAAAAGTCAGCAGCCACATGTTCCAGTTTCTGCCCAGGATAGCCAAAGCCATAAACCAGAGGGAGACGAAGATCAGTATTCCTGTGGTCTGAATATGGTTAAGTCCTGTGCGGAGAAGCAAGTGGTGGATATGGTTGCGGTCAGGCAGGAACGGCGACTTATGGTGTTTGATACGTGTGAAGCTGACACGGATGGTATCGAAGATAGGGACGGTCATCAGGCACAGTGCCACCGCCGGAGCCGCCGACATATGCAGGGTATCAGGAACAGTGTGATAGGCGTTGATCTCGCAGAAATGGAACACAAAAGCACTCAGCACGTAGCCCAAAAGCAACGATCCCGAATCGCCCATGAAAATCTTCTGCGACCTGCCAAAGACATTGAAGCAGAAATAGACAGCCAGACTGCCGATGAGGCTGACAGCCATGATCGCCCATGGTGTCTCGCCGGCAAGCGAGAAATAGATGGCGAAAAAGAGACAGTATAACATTCCCAATCCGGATGCCAAGCCGTCAATGCCGTCAATGAGGTTGATAGCATTGGTCACCGCAACCAGCACAAGGAAAGAGAGCAGATAAGACGGCAGAATACCGATCTGCTCAATGCCCAACAGCCCGTGTAGATGGGTGATCCGCAGGTCTGCAAACCCAATCATGGCTATGCCTGCGAGCACTTCGCCCAAGAGTTTGGCAAGCGGCGAGAGCACCAGCACATCGTCCACCAGACCGACGATAACAATCGTAAGCACGCCGATCATGAAGAACTGGCTCTGCTGGAGGGTATCGTACTCGAAGACCATGTAGGTGAACAGAAAACTGATACAGATGTCTATTCCGCCGATATTGGGAATACTGCCTACATGGCACATCCGCTTATTGGGGCGGACTACAAAATCCTTCTTCTTGGCAATGCGTATGACAAGCGGCATCAACACCAATCCCAACAGAAAGGAGAGAAAACCGATAATATAGGTATGGTCTAAAATAAACGATAACATTATTGATCCAATTGTTCGTAAATAGAGTTGTTACTAATATATTCGGGTACAATCTGCTTCATGAGTTGTACGGTGAGGAAAGGCTTGTTGGCATGTGCGAGGGAAATGAGTTGGTCAATGAGGAGCGAAACTTGGTCGTAGTCTTCCTCGCGAACCCTTGCCACCATGATTTTCTCGTTTTGGGTAGGGATGGTCGTCTCCTTCTGGTTGAGCAGTTCCTCATATAGTTTCTCACCCGGACGCAGTCCCGTGAAGACGATAGGAATATCTTTTCCGGGGATATATCCTGCGAGTCGGATCATGTTCTTCGCCAGATCCAGAATCTTGACAGGTCGTCCCATGTCGAAGACAAAGATCTCGCCACCTTCGCCCAACGTGGATGCTTCGAGCACAAGGCAGCAGGCTTCCGGAATGGTCATGAAATAGCGGATGATATCGGGATGAGTGACCGTAACGGGTCCTTTGGCGGCTATCTGTTTTTTGAAATAGGGTATGACCGATCCGTTTGATCCGAGGACATTACCAAAGCGTGTGGTGATAAACTTGGTGCAGGAAGGGTCGGAGTGGTGCAGTTTGTTGAAGAGTGACTGCACGTAGATCTCAGCAATGCGTTTGCTGGCACCCATGATATTGGTAGGATTGACCGCTTTGTCTGTAGAGATCATAAGGAATCGTTCTACATGATACTTGACCGCCGTGTCCGCCATGTTCTTGGTACCGAGGACATTAGCCATGATGGCTTCGTTAGGGTAGTCCTCCATGAGAGGTACATGCTTATATGCCGCCGCGTGATAGACCACATCCGGTCGGAACTCAGAGAATATCTGTTCAAGGCGCTCTTTGTTCCGGATATCGGCGATGACAGGAATGAATCGCGCGTCGGGGAAGAGATGACGCAGATCCAGCGTCAGGTCATGGAGCGGCGATTCGGCGAGTTCGATCAGGATAGTAGCCTTCGGGCGGAACTTCTGTACCTGACGTACTATCTCCGACCCGATGCTTCCTGCTGCACCGGAGATGAGCACCACTTTGTCGCGTAGGATTTTATCGACATTATCGGTATTGATATTGATGGTAGGGCGCTCAAGGAGGTCTTCGATCTTGATGGACTCGATGCGTCCGATATTCTGTTTGCCGGAAGAATCCTCGGACTCAAGTTCGGTGAACTGCGGGGTAGTGAGGATACGGATGCCGTGATCAATGAATATCTGCAGATCCTGATCCGGTTTGATCTCGCGCATCTTGGTAGGCGAGATGATGATGTCATGGACATTGTGGGTCTTCATCCAGATAAAGAGTTTGTCGCTGAGTCTGAAGACAGGCATGCCCATGATGTCGTGGCGTTCCGGTTTATCGGAGCTTTCAATGAATCCGGCAGGGCGGAATGGCGTGTTATCGGACGAACGGAGCATTTTGGCAATGGCGATACCAGCCGCTTTGGTCCCGTAGATCATCACCCGTTTGCTACCGGCAGACTGCTGGTAGATCATTTCGTACAGGGTCTTGACGCCCACCCGCAGGCAGAAGAGGAAGACAAAGGCAATAGGCATATAAATACCGATGACGGTGTTGAGCAGCAGTTGCCGTGAAGTGAACCGGTGATAGGTGAGATTGAAAAGTATTAGTATCATTCCGCATCCGAAGACAGCAATAAAGGACTTGATAGTGTCTATAAACGTGGAATAGCGGAGGATTCCCGAATAGGTGTGGAAAAGCCAGAAACAGCCTATCTGTACCGACAGGAGGATCAGATACTGCTGCCAAGCCGGTAATACTCCGCCGGGTTGGAAGCGGTAGGAGAACGCACCTTCGCCGAGCCATAGGCTTGTCCAGTAAGCAACGGATATGAGCACAATATCTATCAGAAGGACTCCCCATCTGGGCAGATAGGTAGAGTCGGGGATGTGCGAGAAGATATCCGACGAGGCTAATTCGTTTCGTTTGTTGATCATTGTAATAAGGGCTTGATATATTTTCCTGTATAACTATCGGGGCACAGCGCCAAGTCTTCCGGTGTGCCTTCAAAAACAATGTTTCCGCCTTGGTCTCCTCCTTCGGGTCCGAGATCTATGACATGGTCAGCCGCCAAGATCATGGAGGCGTTATGCTCGATGATGACGACGGTGTGTCCTTTCTCGATAAGGCGGTTCAGCGCTCCGATAAGCACCTGTATGTCGCGGTGGTGAAGACCAGTGGTGGGTTCGTCGAAGACAAACATTGTAGGAGGCTGGTTCTCCTGTGCAAGGAAGGAGGCGAGTTTGACGCGCTGGCTCTCTCCGCCGGAAAGGGTGGAGGAGGACTGCCCCAACTGAATATACCCGATACCTACATCCTGGAGCGGTTTGAGGCGTTGTACGATCCTGCGGCATTGCGGATCCTCAGAGAAGAACTCAATCGCCTGATTGACGGTCATGGTCAGGATGTCGTAGATCGATTTGCCCCGGTAACGGACATCGAGCACGTCCTGTTTGAAGCGTTTGCCATGGCAATGTTCACATTCAATGGTGATGTCTGCCATGAACTGCATTTCGATGGTGATGGTGCCTTCTCCTTCGCACTCTTCGCATCGTCCGCCCGGCGTGTTGAAACTGAAATGGGCAGGTGTGAAGCCGAGTTGCTTAGCGAGTGGCTGTTCGGCAAAGAGTTTGCGGATCTCGTCGTACGCTTTGAGATAGGTGACGGGATTCGAACGTGAGGACTTGCTGAGCGGGTTCTGGTCAACAAACTCGATGTCTTTGATGAGATGCAGACTGCCTTTCAGGGCATTGTAGTCGCCGGTTCGCTCTGCCAGACCGCCGTAGTACTTCTTCATGGCAGGGTAGAGCACCTTGCTCACGAGAGAGGACTTGCCGCTACCGCTCACACCGGTGATGACCGTCATGACACCTAAGGGGAAGCGGACAGATATATGCTTGAGGTTGTTCTCACACGCTCCGACGACCTCTATATAATCGCGCCAGCCCCGGCGATGAGGGGGAATGGCATATTCGAACCGTTTGGAAGAGGGTTTGCCCTCGTAGATCACTTCCCCTCCGTGTCTTCCCGCTGCCGGACCGATTTCTATAATATGGTCTGCCGCACGGATGATCTCTTCGTCATGCTCGACAACAACGATGGTATTGCCTAAGTCGCGCAACTGTTTGAGGACCCGTATCAAGCGTTCCGTATCGCGTGCATGGAGACCGATAGACGGTTCGTCCAAGACATAGAGCGAGCCTACCAGACTGCTTCCCAAGGATTTGGCGAGACTGATACGCTGGCTCTCGCCGCCGGAAAGTGTGTTAGACGGGCGGTTGAGGGTGAGATAGCCGAGTCCGACATCTTCCATAAACTGCAGCCGTGAAGTGATCTCATGGAGGAGATGTGCGGCTATCTGCTGCTCCTCGGCGGAGAGTTGCAGGGTATTGAACCATTCTCGGAGCCGGGTGACAGACATCTTGATGAGGTCTGTAATCGCCATTCCTTGAATTTTGACGAAGGTAGCCTCTTTACGCAGGCGCAGCCCCAGACACTCGGGACAGATAGTGCGTCCTTTATAGCGCGCCAGAAGAACACGGTACTGGATCTTGCTGAACTGCTTGGACTCCAACTCCTGAAAGAAAGCGTGCAAGCCGCGGAAATATTCGTTTCCGGTCCAGAGTAACTGCCGTTGCTCTTGGGTAAGGGCGTAATAGGGGGTATGGATCGGGAAGTCAAACTTGGAGGCATTGAGGATCAGGTCGTTTTTATAGACCGACATCTTCTCGCTCTGCCAGCAAGCGATGGCATCGTCGTAGATGGTTTTGGATTTGTCGGGAACAACGAGATCCGGGTCGATGCCGGAGACGATACCCGAACCTTTACATTCCGGGCATGCTCCCAAAGGATTGTTGAAATCGAAGAGGTGTTCGGAGGGTTCGATAAAAGTGATGCCATCCGCCTCAAACCTCTCGGAGAAGGTGCGTTTGTTTCCGTCTATCCATACAACGCACTCGCCATAGCCTTCAAAGAAAGCGGTCTGTACAGAGTCGGCGAAATGGTTGCTGGTAGCCTGCTCATGATCCACAACGACACGATCTACCATAAGATAGGTTTCGGGCAGGAGTCGCCCTTTCTCATCGGTTATCTCATCGATGGTGTCATCGGTCAGGCGGATGGTCTTGCCGTCCTGCATAAGTCGCGCAAAACCCTCTGACCGCCAGATAGCAAGTTGTTCTTCGACCTTGCGCTCCCTCGGCATAACAGGCGATAGAAGATACAGACGCGTGCCTTTGGGCTGCTGCTCCATATACATGACTACATCGCGGATAGTGTGCTTATGCACCTGTTCGCCGGATACGGGCGAGTAGGTGTGACCCACGCGCGCGTAAAGGAGTTTGAGGTAGTCGTATATCTCGGTTGTAGTACCGACAGTAGAGCGGGGGTTACGGTTGGTGACTTTCTGCTGGATTGCAATAGCCGGTGGGATACCCTCAATCTTTTCGACATCGGGTTTCTGCATACGTCCGAGGAACTGGCGTGCGTAGGAGGATAGGCTCTCTACGTACCGCCGCTGTCCTTCGGCATAAAGGGTGTCAAACGCCAACGAAGACTTGCCGCTACCACTCACTCCCGTGACGACCACCAGTTTACCCTGCGGAATATCGACCGAGACGTGTTTGAGGTTATGGGTGTTGGCATTCTCTATATGGATAAATTCACTCAATGCTACTGTATTTGTTAGTTAGTTCACGGATTCGTTTGCGCGTCTCCGGGTTGGTTATGTCGCGTTCTTCCTTGGTGAGTTGGGGCATCTTGATGCGTGTCCCCCAACAGATGCTGTCTGGCGACTTGAATCGGCTTTCATTGGCCTCGTAGATAAATACCCAGAAGTCCGGGTGCCCATAATATCTGCGTGCAATCTGTATTAATCCGTCGCCCTTGCGGATAACAAGGGTCTTGGGAATATAGTATTCGGGCTCTTTCGCAGGTTGCGTAGGTATAGTAGTTTCCGTAGGTGTCGGAGGTTCTGTAGTAGTTATAGTAGTTATAGTATCTGTAGTTGCTATAGTATCTGTAGTTGCTATAGTGTCTGTCGTTGTAGTATCTGTAGTATCCGGATTTGCTGTGGTGTCCGGTTTGACGGGTGCAATAGTCTCAATAGGCGTCTGCTGCTTGAAACGAAGTGACTCTACCCAGTTGCTGACTTCATAGCGGAAATACAAGAACGCGCCTGCAAGAACGAAAAGTAGGATAACAAGCGTGATCAGGGTGTCGCGCAAGAAGTGATATTTTGGCGTGGGGGTAGGGGGGAAAGTTTGCGTAGTTGTAGTTTCCGTAGTTTGCGTAGTTTGCGTAGTATTCGTAGGTTCCGTAGTTGTTGTAGTTTCCGTAGTTTGCGTAGTATTCGTAATCTCCGTAGGTTCCGTAGTTGTTGTAGTTTCCGTAGTTTCCGTAGTTTGTGGAGTTTGTGGTTCTGCGGGTATGTCGTTAACCGGCTGGCCGAGGTCGGCAAGCAGTCCTACGATCTCATCGGCTTGTTCGCCCAGTTTCTGCAGGGGCGTGATATCGCTTTGGGTCGGTTCGGTTGCAGCTGGGGCTTGTGTATTGCCGGTCGGGCGGCTGTTAGATGCCACCAACTCTTTTATACCGGCTTCCGGAGTGAAGACGAGTTTGTCATAACCTGCGATCATGATGTCTTCGCCTGTAACAACATTCACACTCTTTCTCGGAGCCACTTCCTGCAGTTTGAAGGTGCCTAAGCCTGTGATGCGAACCTGTTTGTCTGTTTTGAGACCTGTTATGATCTGTTTCAACAGTTCATCCATGAAGGTGGCAGCTTCTTTCTGGCTTCCTCCGGCTCGCGCGGCAATACGCCGGCGCAGTTCTATCCATGTGATTTTCTCAGCCATACCGATTAGTTGTTTTTGAATTGGTCTTTGATCCCCGCTGTAGGACGGAAAGCTATCTGTCTCTTGGCAGGAATAACGGAGCGAACACCGGTTTTCGGGTGCACTATAGTGCGCTCGTTGCGTTGCTTCAGTTCGAAGGTGCCAAGTCCCTGCAACGGAACAGCCTCGTCACTCATCAATGATTCGAGAATGACGGCGTTCGTGGTATCCAGCAACTCTTGTGTGCGCCGTTTGGTTAAGCCTGTTGCCTGAGCAATGTTGGCGATGATCTCTTTTGTTAACATATGGTTGCGTATAAATCAAATTCTTCAGCTTTGGTGATCTTGACGGAGTGGAATTCGCCCACTTTCCAATTGGCATCGGTCTCTTCGGGATCCGGTTTGAGGATAAGCACTTCGCAGTCCACTTCGGGTGAGTCGAACTCAGTACGGCCGATATAGTAGTCCTCTTCTTCGCGGTCTATAATAACGCGCATGGTCTTTCCGACGTGTTGAAGCATCAATTCCCCCGATATCTCCTGCTGTATAGCCATCAGTTGGTCTAATCGCTGCTGCTTGACATCCTCCGGGATGGAGTCTTCGTAGTGGTTGTAGGCGTAGGTGCCTTCTTCGTTGGAGTAGGCGAAGGCTCCCATCCTGTCGAACCGCATCCGGCGTGTCCATGCCTTGAGTTGCTCAAAATCCTCTTCGGTTTCACCGGGGTGTCCCACCATGAGTGTGGTACGGATACAGATGCCGGGCACCCGTTCGCGGATTTTAGCGATGAGTGCGTCTTGCTCTGATGCGGTGATATGCCTGCGCATGAGCCGCAACATCGAGTCGGTACAATGCTGAAGGGCTATGTCGAGATACCGGCATATATTGGGGTGCTTTGCCATCACGTCCAGCAGTTGTTCGGGGAAGTCGGTTGGGTAGGCATAATGGAGACGAATCCATTCGACGCCTTCTATCTGTGCCATCTCGTCGATGAGTTCGGGTAGCATGTGGCGGTGCTCCAGATCCAAGCCGTAGCTGCTGAGATCCTGCGCAATGACGTTGAACTCTTTGACTCCTTGCGAAACGAGCCAGCGCACCTCATCGAGTAGTTCTTGTTTTGGGCGGCTGGTATGCCTGCCTGTGATGAGCGGTATGGCGCAGTACGAGCACATCCGGTTGCACCCCTCCGAGATCTTGAGATAGGCGTAGTGGGAGGGAGTGGTGAGGTGTCGTTCAAAAGAGCATTGTTGTGTAGGAGTATCTTGCAAGAGAGTCAACATGGACTCGAAATCGAACTTGCCGTAGTAGGCATCCACTTCGGGCAGTTCTGCCTCAAGTTCGGCACGATAGCGCTCGCTCAGGCAGCCCATGACGATGAGTTTTTTGAGGTTGCCTTGTTTCTTGCGTTCCGCCATCCTGAGGATCATGTTGATTGACTCCTCTTTGGCGTCGCCGATGAAGCCGCAGGTGTTGATGACGCATATCTCGCCTTTGGGATCGGGTGAGTCATGGACACACCGCCATCCGGCGAGTTCCCACTGCCGCATCACCCGCTCGGCATCCACGAGGTTCTTGGAACACCCAAGGGTAATAAAATCGATTTCTCCCTTATGCATCATTTCAGTCTGTATTCTATCGGCGTAGCGGTCTATACTCTACATTCTACTATGAGCAGCCGGCCTGTCAGTTCCCGAGGTCGCAGTGGAATTTGATTCTTACAAGGCGGACATGAATGGGGTCGTAGTCGTCTTCGCCCAGTTCGTTCATCGCCAGACGGAGGTTGTCGTTGTCGGCTGAACGGAAGTAATCATATATCTCCTCTTTCTCGTCGGGGTCGATGACCTCGTCGATGAAGTAGTCGATGTTGAGTTTGGTGCCGGAATAAACGATGGCTTCGATCTCGGAGAGCATTTCCTCCATCGACATTCCTTTGGACTCCGCCAGTTCGTCGAGTTCGACGCGGCGGTCGATAGCCTGAATGATACTTATTTTTCGTGTAGAGTCCTTGGCAACAGTACGGACGCGCAGGTCTTCGGGGCGGATGATTTCGTTCTCCTCGACGTACTCTTTGATGATCCTGAGGAACTCGTCTCCGTACCTTTTGGCTTTGCCGACACCCACTCCCGGAATATTCTGCAACTCTTCCATGGTGATAGGATAGGTGGTAGCCATGGCTTCGAGGGAGGGATCCTGGAAGATGACGAACGGCGGTACGCCTTGCTGCTTGCTCATCTTCTTGCGCACGTCTTTGAGGATGGAGAAGAGGACATCGTCGGCTGCTGCGCAACCGCCTACCATGCCTTCCATCATATCGTCTTCGTCCTCGTTGTGCACCTCGATCTTGACTTCAAAGGTCTTGGGGCGTTTGAGGAACTTCTTGCCTTCGGGCGAGAGTTTGAGGACGCCGTAGGTCTCCACTTCCTTGGTGAGATACCCGTTGAGTCGTGCCTGACGGATGATAGCCAACAAGGTGTTCTCGTCCTCGTCTTCGGCGGCACCGTAGTTCTCCAGTTCGTCGTGATGGTAACTGGCGATCTCGGAAGTCATGTTACCGTGGAGGATATCCACGATGTGTTCGGTTTTGAATTTCTCTTTGAGTTCGACGATGGTCTCCAGAATCAACTCGAGCAGTTCGGTAGCGTCGATGGTATGGTAGGTTTTCTTACAGTTGTCGCAGTTGCCGCAGTTGGGTTCGTTGTACTCCTCTCCGAAATAGTTGAGCAGGAGCTGACGCCGGCAGTTGGTGGACTCGGCATATGCCTGTGTCTCGAAGAGCAACTGGTTGCCAATCTCCACTTCGGCTACGGGTTTGCCTTGCTGGAACTTGCGAAGTCTCTCCAGATCTTTGGGAGAATAGAAACAGATGCACTGTCCTTCACCTCCGTCCCGTCCTGCGCGACCTGTTTCCTGATAGTAACCCTCAAGCGATTTCGGAATGTCGTAGTGGACTACAAAGCGCACATCGGGTTTGTCTATACCCATTCCGAAAGCGATAGTGGCTACAATAACCTGACATTTCTCCATGAGGAAAGCATCCTGGTTGGCCGACCGGGTAGCAGCATCCATGCCTGCGTGGTAGGGCAGGGCGGCGATGTTGTTGACCTGCAGGGTCTTCGCCAGATCCTCCACCTCCTTACGCGCCAGACAATAGACGATACCGGACTTGCCATCCATTGTGCGGATGTACTTCACCAGGTCTTTGTCCACATCGGCGGTCTTGGGACGTACTTCGTAGTACAGGTTGGGGCGGTTGAAGGAGGACTTGAAGACGGTAGCCTCCATCATATCGAGGTTCTTCTGGATATCGTGCTGTACTTTCGGGGTGGCGGTGGCAGTGAGGGTGATGATAGGCGCTTTTCCGATGCGCGAGACCATAGAGCGTATCTGCCGGTACTCAGGACGGAAATCGTGTCCCCACTCGGAGATACAATGTGCTTCGTCCACGGCATAGAAGGATATCTTCATTCCTTTGAGGAAATCCACGTTCTCCGGTTTCTGCAGCGACTCCGGCGCGAGGTATAGCAACTTGGTCTTGCCGCTCTGCACATCGTCTTTCACCTGATGGATCTCCGGCCGGGAGAGCGAAGAGTTGATGAAATGGGCGATGCCGTCCTCCTCCGAGAAGGTGCGCATGGCGTCCACTTGGTTTTTCATCAGCGCGATGAGAGGCGAGACTACGATAGCTACGCCGTCCATCAGAAGTGATGGCAGCTGGTAGCAGAGACTCTTGCCGCCACCTGTAGGCATGAGTACGAAGGTGTCCTTCCCCTCCATGAGGTTGGTGATGATAGCCTCTTGGTTCCCCTTGAAGCTGTCGAAGCCGAAATAATGTTGCAGGGCTTCGATGAGTTGTTCGTGTAGTGTGTTTTGCTTTTCAGCCATATATAAATAATGTGTTGTATTCTCACAATCTGAAATCGGACTGCAAAAGTACGAAAAAAAAATGACATATGCAAGCGTATCGGCATTTTTTTGTGTTTTTTTCGTTTTTAGGGGGAGAAGAGTGACAAATAATCGAAAAATTACGAAATATTTCGAAAAAAAGTAAAAAAACTCTTGCGTATGTCAAAAAAAAGCAGTAATTTTGTCGGCGATTTTGATAAAAATTACTATGAATAAACGCAACTTGTCTTTCGGACAACTATTCAATTTAAGTTTCGGTTTCTTTGGCGTGCAGATAGCTTATGCACTGCAGAGTGCCAATATCTCGCGTATCTTCGCTACGCTTGGTGCTGACCCTCATACACTGAGTTTCTTTTGGATTCTGCCTCCGCTGATGGGTATGATCGTTCAACCTTTGGTTGGCAAGTATAGTGACAAGACCTGGACGTCGATGGGTCGCCGCAAGCCGTATCTGCTGGTAGGTGCGCTTATTGCAGTGGCTGTGATGCTGCTGTTGCCCAATGCGGGTAACTTTACGTTCACCCAGTCGGTTTTCCTGGGACTCAATGCTGCCATGTGGTTCGGGTTGTTCAGCCTGATGTTTCTTGATACAAGTATCAACATCGCCATGCAGCCGTTCAAGATGATGGTGGGTGACTCGGTGAACGAGGAGCAGAAAGGTACCGCTTATGCAATCCAGTCGGCGTTGTGTAACGCAGGATCGGTAGTGGGATACCTTTTCCCGATCTTCTTCACGTGGATAGGTATCGCCAATACGGCTCCCGAGGGTGTTATCCCTGACAGTGTCAAATGGTCGTTCTATGCCGGCGCGGCAATCCTGATTCTGTGTGTGCTCTATACCTTTATGACGGTGAAGGAGCTGAATCCTGAGGAGTATGCAGAGTTTCACGGGATCTCGGAGAAGTCTGATGCTTCGGACAAGTCGGAAGAGAAAGGTTTTGTTACGCTGTTGAAAGAAGCGCCTTCGGCATTCTGGACTGTAGGTCTGGTACAATTCTTCTGCTGGGCGGCGTTCATGTATATGTGGACTTATTCCAACGGTGCTATCGCTACGTTGTGTTTCGGTTGGGATGGTGTGAATGCCAAGGATGTGGCATTCCAGGATGCCGGCAACTGGGTTGGCGTAGTGTTCTGTATCCAGGCTGTAGGATCGCTTTTATGGGCAATGGTTCTGCCGCTTCTTGAGAAATGGACGGGCAACAAAGGCGCGTACGCTATTTCGCTTGTTGTAGGTGCCGTAGGATTTATATCGGTCTTTTATGTTACGAACCAATGGGTTCTCTTTGGCTCGTATGCCTTGATAGGTGCTGCTTGGGCAGCTATGCTGGCGTTGCCGTTTACGATTGTGACGAATGCTATCAAGGGCGGTAATATGGGTTATTACCTAGGTTTGTTCAACTGTACGATCTGTGTTCCGCAGATTGTGGCAGCACTCTGCGGGGGACTACTCCTTCAATATGTATGTGCAGGCGCGCAAGCGGGTATGCTTGTAGTAGCAGGTGTGCTTCTGCTGATAGGCGCGGCAGCCGTGTTCCTGATTAAAGAAAAAGAGTAGCATGAACCGTATTCCGCTATTTTAGAAAATTCTTCTGTCTTAAATAATAACAAACAAAATAATCTATTATGAAAAACAAATCTACAATTCTGATTATGGCATTGGCCGTAATAGCAGCCTTTACCGGCTGTAAAAAGAATGAGATTGACATTGAAACTGAACTGAAGGAACTCTCGGAAGAGACGTTCCAGAGTTTAGAGTATTGCAGCCACGTGGATGTGAATGGCTACAATATGAATGTCATTCAATTCCATTTTAATCATGCTGACAACACGGTGGAGAAGGTGACTTTCTCTTTTGGAGATGGCGTTCCTGCTACGTTTGAGTCGAAGACTTATTCGTTTGTATGGGACGACTTTACAGATTCTAAGTTAGGCAGAAAAGCGCGTCTCGTCGCTGGAGATGACGTGCTGAATCTCCTCTATCTGAACAATATCTTCACGCTCTCCGATACAATCCGGATGACAGAGAAGGAAGCGCTTGCTGATATTGCCTCTTCCATTTCTTCGAATATTGCTAACTCGGACTGGGCTGCCTATGATCCCGTATATGTGATGCAGGATCATTGGACCATGGATACAACCTGGTATGAGACCCATCGTCAGGGAAAGAAGATTATCGTGGATACGATTACCGGACGCTTCAAACATAAGGAGAAAATTCCTGTAGGTATAGCTTCCCAGAAGATTTCGTATCTTCGCTTCTATGATGATGCTTCGCATAGGAAGACCTTGGCTTGGTCCAAAGGCGAGCAGGTGAATATTGTTACACCCGATACCTTGATCTTGCCGCAAATGCAGGACGCTACCAAGAATGATACGATCATCACATTCTCTATAGTGGAAAACCCTGCTACCCGCATCTTGGCGGATTCAGCTGATCATTGGAGTCTGGCAAAGGTCAAAGATGGCTCGTTTGAAGTGAAATGTAAGCGTATCAATGCCAACGCAGATGAGACCTTGCAAATGTCCGCTTGTACAGATAGCACATTCACGCTGGACAACGCGATTTATCATAACCTGAAAAAATAATACTATATGAAAAACGATATATTCAATCTTCGCACGCTGCTGATGTCTTGTCTCCTCTTTGTGGGACTGTCAGTATTCGCTCAAGTCTCGGTTTCGGGTGTTGTTACCGATGCAACTAATGGAGAAGCGATCATTGGTGCCTCCATCCTTGAAGTAGGTACTACCAATGGTACTATCACCGATTTTGACGGAAATTTCGAACTTAAGGTGAAATCTGGAGCCAAACTCTCTATCTCCTATATAGGTTATAAGACGCAGGAACTGGTTGCTGCTCCGAATATGAAGATTCGTTTGAGCGAGGACTCCGAGTTGTTGGAAGAGGTTGTCGTAGTTGGTTATGGTGTAGTGAAAAAAAGTGATGCTACAGGTTCCGTAACTGCGATTAAACCCGATGATATGAACAAAGGTCTTACGACCAACGCCCAGGATATGATCCAAGGTAAGATTGCCGGTGTGAATGTGGTGGCTGCCGATGGTACTCCTGGTGGTGCCGGCTCGATCACTATTCGTGGTGGTGCTTCACTCAACGCATCTAACAGCCCGCTCATCGTCATTGATGGACTTGCTATGGATGAGAATGGTATCCAAGGAGTCTCAAACCCGCTCTCTCTGGTCAACCCGAATGATATCGAGAGCTTCACCGTCCTTAAGGATGCTTCCGCTACCGCTATTTATGGTAGCCGTGCTTCGAACGGTGTCATCCTCATCACTACTAAGAAAGGTTCGAAAGGTAGCAAACCCAAAGTAAGCTACGCAGGTAACCTTTCTATAGGAACTCTTACCAACCGCACGCAAGTGCTTACTGCGGATCAGCTTCGCGGATATGCAACTGCTTTGGGTCACAACGAGGAAAAAACGAATTCATTAGGAACGGCAAGTACCGATTGGCAGGACCAGATTTATCGTACCTCGATCTCTACCGACCATAGCATCTCTATCATGGGTGGCGTGAAGAACAATATTGTGGACATGCCGTATCGTGCATCAGTGGGCTATACGCTCCAGAATGGTGCAATCAAAACCTCCCAGATGCAGCGTGTTACCGCTTCTTTGAATCTCAGTCCGTCCTTCTTGGATAACCACCTCGCATTCAATATCAATACCAAAGGTATGTATATTTACAACCGCTATCCTGCAGGCGTTGTAGGAGCAGCTCTTTCCATGGATCCTACCATGCCCGTTAGAGGTGGAGCGGTAAATGCCAATGGAGATGTGCTGGTGCCGCAAAACGTGCTCGACAACTGGTTTGACGGCTACTACCAGCGTATTGTTACGCCTTCCGGATATAACGATGATGCATGGCCTTATACGACGAATGCACAGACTACCGGTAACCCGGCAGCTGCTTTGGCTCACAAGAATGACCGTGCGAATGCTGGATCGTTCGTGGGAAATGTCGAGGCGGACTACAAGATTCACGGTTTCGAAGATCTGCATATCCATGCTAATTTCGGTGCAGACTATTCCTATGGAAAGCAGAAAACGACTTTACCTGTTTACAGCTATGACAACCACTATTTCGGCTGGGATGGCTGGAGCGATATGAGCAAGTACAACCTCCAATTCTCCGCATATGCCCAATACGGACATGACTGGGAGGATGCACACCAGCATTTTGATGTGATGGTAGGTTATGAAAACCAGTATTTCTACCGCAAAACGAAGAGTGATGGTTCCGGTTTCTACCAGAGCACGAATAAGGATGCTTCACTGGCCGGCACTCCGTATAACAGATATACCAATACATATATTACGGATAATGCGCTGCAGTCTGTCTATGGGCGTGTGAACTGGAATGGTTGGGATCAGATCCTGGTTACCGCCACCTTCCGTGCAGATGCTTCATCTCGTTTCGCTAAATATAATTCGAAAGGACAAAATGCGCGCTGGGGTCTCTTCCCCTCTGTAGCACTCGGTTGGAAAATCAAAGAGACTTTCCTCAGGGATGTGAATGCAATCAATGATCTGAAACTCCGTGTAGGTTATGGTATCACCGGTCAGCAGAACTTGGGTGTGGACTACTATTACCTGCCGACTTATACCACATCTCAAGACCATGCGTATTACCCCGTTCTGGACGGTGGAGAGGACAATCCTCTGTACGCAGGTACAGATGCTAATGGCAACGCAGTCTATTACACCAGCCGTCCGGGCGTCTATAATACGGACTTGACTTGGGAGAAAACATATACAAGCAATGTCGGTATCGACTTTGCGTTCCTGAACAACCGTATCAATGGTAATATCGACTACTACCACCGCCGTACCAAAGACCTGCTCAGTACGGTCAATGTTTCAGCCGGTTCTAACTTCAAGAACCAGATGCTGGGTAACATCGGTAGCCTCTACAACCAAGGTGTTGAGTTCGCTATCAATGCGGTACTCGTTGATACGAAGAATTTCAAGTGGGATTTGGGCTACAACGTAGCTTGGAACCAAAACAAGATTACCCAGTTGTTGTCTGACGATCCTGACTATTTTGTGCCGACAGGTGGTATCAGCTCCGGTACCGGTAACACGATCCAGGCGCACAAAGTGGGCGAGGCGGCTTATTCCTTCCTCGTTTATGAGACAAAGACTATAACCGATGAAGATGGTGTGACGCGTCATTATTTCATAGACCGCAACAAGGATGGTCAGATCAACGACAATGATAAGTATATCTACCACAATCCCGCAGCACCTGTTACTATGGGTCTGCAAACCAAGTTCCAATTCTATGGCTTTGACTTGGGTGTCACATTCCGTGCTAATATCGGAAACTATGTGTACAACGACGTCTTGGCAGGCAACTTGCAATGGGTGGAGGCTGATAAGGTTTATCAGAACCAGAACGGCGGTTATCACTCTGTCTTGACTTCTGCCTTTAGCTGCTATTATGGAGACAACATGCGTAGTGATGATATACGCACATATGTTTGGAACGAGGCAACACAAGCCTATGAGGTTGGCGCGGATTCAAAGGGAGCAATAGTAAAGAACTCCAACTGGTACGCTTCTGACTTCTTTGTTGAGAAAGCTTCTTTCCTGCGTATTGATAACATCACACTCGGTTATAGCTTCAACAAGACGAAAGTACAGGGACGTGCTTACGTCACCGTATCGAACCCGTGTGTGTTCTCTACATATAAAGGACTCGACCCTGAGGTCGCAGGCGGTATTGACAATAACATCTATCCCCGTAGTATGACTACCGTGATGGGTATCAGCCTTCAGTTCTAATAGGTAAGAGGATTTATAGAATAAAGAAAACTAAAAATTAAATAGCTTTATGAAATACACAAAAATATTCTTTGCTGCCTTATTAGGTATAGGAATGACAGCGTGCTCGCTTGATAGAACTCCGCTGGACCCCAACACGGACACTAAGTTTAATAAAGATGCAGTGTTCGCTAAATGCTACGCTACCTTTGGTGTCACCGGGCAAAAAGGACCGGACGGCAACGGAGATGTGGATGGCATTGACGAGGGTACATCTTCCTTCTATCGTATGTTCTGGGAACTGAATGAGTTCTGTACGGACGAAGGTTGGTGGATCTGGAACGATGTGGGATTAGCGGATATTCGTACCCAGACATGGAGTTCGAGCAACGACTTGGTATATGGACTCTATTCCCGTCTGAACTTTGATATCACGCTCTGCAATTCGTTCTTGGATAAGACTACCGAATATACGGATGATGAGACCTTGGCGCAACGCGCAGAAGTGCGTATGCTGCGTGCGATCAACTTCTACTATCTTCTGGATATGTTCTATCGCGTGCCGTTCTCACTGACCGTTTCGCCTAACAAACCGATGCCGACTACGCGTCAGGAGTTGTTCGCTTGGTTAGAGAAGGAATGTCTGGAATTGGCTTCCGATCCGCATATTATCCAAGCCGGACAGAGAACCAACAAATACCGTGTTGATCAGGCTTGCGCATGGTTCCTGCTGATGCGTCTTTACCTCAACGCAGAGGTATATAATGAGTCCACACTCGGAGCTCGCGATGGCGAAGCACGCTATGCGGATGCAAAGCAGTATGCAAAGAAACTGATGGATAGCTCCTATAAACTGCACGGCTATGACAAATCTGCGAAAGCTGCCATCGACTTGGCTAAGGAGCGTACCGCAGACCATGTGTACTACTCGGCTTACCAGCAGCTCTTCATGGGCGATAATGATAATAACGGAGCACAGGATGAGGCTATCTTCATGATCTACCAAGATGCCATTCATTCCCAGAACTGGGGTGGTTCACGTTTCCTCGTTAGTGCTGTCCGCGATGCAGACTACGTACCCTTCGGTTCGTCGGATACATGGTCGTGCTTCCGTTCTTCGCCTGAGTTCGTATATTACTGGGTGGACAGAACCAAAGCTTCCTCTATCTCTCTGAATGAGTACCAGATGCCGGTTGCTTTAGGAGATGACCGTGCTATCATGGCTTCCAGGACAACCGCCGGAAAGAAGATGTCATTGACCGGTAATGAGGCTGCTGATTTCTATGCTTCATGGTCGGTTCTTAAGTTCACCGGAGTATATTCTACCTCCGAGACTACCATTCTGAAGGATGTCAATGGAAATGACTCGATTGTTGGTGCTCCCTGGAATTGGGCTTCGCCTGTCGGCGAACCGAAATGGCCGGATACGGATATTCCTTTGTTCCGTCTGGCAGAGGCTTATATGACTTATGCCGAGGCTTGCTTCCGTACGGGTGAAATGGCTCCCGCAGTAGAGGCTGTAAACTGCTTGCGCCGTCGTGCCAATGCGCCGGAGATTACCACACTGGACGATGAAACATTATTGACCGAGTGGGCTAAAGAGTTCTGGTGCGAAGGTCGCCGCCGTACCGACTTGATCCGATTCGGACAATTTGCCGGCCCGTCGGCTACCATGACCTGGGAAGGACACAAGGCAGGCAAGGATGCCAAATATAATGTCTATCCTATTCCTGCTAAGGATGTTACCGCCAATGAGAACCTGAAAGGTCTCAATGAAGAAATAGGCTACTAATTGTGTTTCCGATAGCCGCCTGCAAAATGGTGGCTGTCGGAAAACCAATAGCATACACACTTTGTTTAACTAACTTTATTAACCAATTTAATTAACACAATTATGAAAAAGTTATTCGCTTTTGTAGCAGTCGCTCTGTTTAGCGTTGCTACGTTCGCAAGTCGTGAGGTAGTTCCGTCTGATGACGACCTGGCTGCGTATGCAACCAAGACCTACACGATGTGTATCTACAACGAGAGTGCCTGCAACGACATCGTCCTCATTGGTACCTATGTTTCCTGGGATGCTACTGCTGAATTGCTGAAGTTCCAACCAGTAGCAGGTTTCGAAGGATGGTATGTAGTTTCGTGGGATGATGCAACGGATCCCACAGATCCCAAAGTCATTGCAGATGGTGGTATACAGGCTAAGCCTGTTCAGTTGACCGGTACCGGTACTTTCAGCTGGGATTACCAGCTTAGTGACGAATCAGAGTTGATTCGCGGTACTGCTGAAGTGAATCCGGGTAATCCTGGTGAGGCTGATATCAAGAACATTCAACCGGGTATCGTTGTCGTTGATGTAAAGAGCTGGAAGAACAATCCTTGTACCGCTGTTTATCATGTGTACAACGTTACCTTCATTTCTCCGGACTGCAACGACGAGGACTATGTCGTTCCTGCTATCTCCGGTGGTTTCAATAACTGGGCACAACAGGCTCTGACCCTGAACGAGCTGAAGACCGCTGAACGTCAGCAGGCCAACCTCCCGGGCGCTGTATTCGAGATCAGCTTCAAAGGTGCTGAGGGTTCTGAGTACAAATTCCGTTCCGCTGAGGAGTGGGGTAAAGACTGGACCAACGAGCTCAAAGAATATAACGCTGAAGAGGATGCATGGAATGCTTACAACGGAGGCGCAAACTTGGTACTTGGAGCAGAGACCGACCTCGTGTTCGACCTTGGCGATCCTGAGAAATATTTATGGAACAACTGCGAGAAACCGGAAGTGTATGAGGAGAAAGAGTTTGACTACGCTATTACCGTAGCAAATGCTCCGACTTGCGGCGAGGCTGTTCTGGCTATCGTAGGCGGTTTCGAGGCTTGCGGTTGGGACGTTGCAAAAGCAGTTGCAGTAGAAAATGGTGTTGTTGCTCTCCACGCTAAGAACACCGATGAGTTCAAGTTCTTGGATAAGTCCACCGGCGACTGGAGCAACGAAGTACAGGGCTTTGCTCAAACTACATTCCACAAAGCTGACCTCGCTGACGGTACAGAGGATGGTAAGATTGCTATCGACCTCGCTGAAGCTCAATTTAAAGCATGCGCTGAAGGCATCGAAGACGTTGTTCTGACCGAGAAGGCTCACAAAGTAGTTGTTGACGGTGTTCTCTACATCGTTCGTGACAACAAGATGTACAACGCACAGGGTACTCAGGTACGCTAAATCAAAAGTTTTACTCTGACCTTTCCCTGCCGGGAGAGGTGAGGGTAAGCTTGAAACAGGCAGATAGTCCGGGCAGATGTCCGGACTATCTCTCTGTTTTTACCGGTTGTCTTAATAACAGGAACGTTTCAATATCGTTTCAAGACCGGTTCAAATAGCAGACCTTATGCTGACCTTAAGCACCTTTTGAGCAGAGGTCGGTATAATACCTAAATCTTAATAATCGGCAATTGTTTTTATGCATTTGAGTACGAATTGCCCCTTACTTTACTCTTACTTGCCTCTTGGATGCCTCTTACTT
>ODAJ012090918.1_pt1 | contig 25440 bp, 22 predicted proteins | sample 1539241 | NCBI WGS metagenome assembly ODAJ01 (sample SAMN02144231, study PRJEB22623) | gut metagenome | biome: sheep rumen | host: Ovis aries | place: New Zealand
TTTTGGGCTGGCATCTTTTTTGACCGCCTCATCTGGAGCTACTGGCCGGACTTGAACCGGCGACCTGCTGATTACGAATTGTATAGTTTTTGATTTTTACATCTCTGCGAAGTTCAATTTTACCTTGTTTTATAAGAGATTTCTTGCTTTGTCGTGTCGTACTGTTCCGCTGAATATCGCGTTTTATGGCACGGTCGTGCGATAAAAATGCGATATATTTCTGCAACATCACATTGACGCTTCCTACCACAACACCGCTAAATAATATCTTCGTCCAGGAGAAAATCCAGAATTCCGATATTCAAGACGCCATTGTCGTCATACCACCGCTTACGGATATCGTGACGAACAATGATTTTGGGGAAGGAATCTCCAGTCAGACCGAAGGGCTTATTCTCCGTTTCCGCCTTTGCTTCGGTTTCCAATGCGTAGGCTGATTGGATATAGGTCTTCTTCCCGCCGCGGGTGGCAACAAAGTCGATCTCTCTGGCCACCTGTACGGTCTGCCCGGCCTTGTTTTTCTCGCTTCCGTAAACAATGCCGATATCGACCTCACAGCCTCGAATCCGCAAATCGTTGTAGATGATGTTTTCCATGATGTGGGTCATTTCCTGCTGCCTAAATCCGATCCGCGCATTGCGAAGGCCCACGTCCTCACAATAGTACTTGTTGGGGTAATCAAAATAGTCCTTCCCCTTGACATCATAGCGCCGGCATTCCTCAAAGAGATAGGCGTCGGCCAGATACCCGATATAGGACTTCACTGTGTTTGGAGCCACGGTGTTTTCTCCGGCCAGCTTCTGCCTGGTATTCAGGGAGTTTGCGATGTTGTTCGGATTGGTAAGAGACCCCACAGAAGAACAGAGCAGATCCATGGTGGCGGAAAGTACGTCTTCCCGCCGGATCTTCTTGCGCTCTACGATGTCCTTCAAATACACCTCGGAGAACAGGGATTTCAGGTAGTTCATCCTGGCAGTATCGTCTGGCCGGGAGAGGATCAGAGGAAGTCCTCCGAAAAAGGCATAGTTTTCAAAGGCCTCAGCTTTATCTCCGCCGACGGCTGCGTAATACTCCGCGAAGCTCAATGGATGCACGCGGATTTCGTCGCTACGGCCCCGGAATTCCGTCAGAATGTCGCTGGACAGCATTTTGGAATTGCTGCCGGTGACGTAAATATCCAGGTTGGGCAGGGAATTCAGGTCGTTCAGGGCGTCGTAAAAGGTGATGGGCTTGCCGTCCGGGTTGTAGGGATTCGGTACGGCGTCGGACATCTGGATCTCATCCACAAACAGATAGAATTGCTCCGCCTGCCCTTCCACACGCTCCCGCACAGCCTTCGCGAGCTCCAGCGGGTTTCGATAGCGAATATCCTTTGCCAGATCCAACTCATAGGAAAGCACGTGATCTTCCGAGACACCCCGTTCGGCCAAATACTGTCTGAAAATCGTGCGAAGGAGATAGGACTTCCCGCATCTGCGGATGCCAGTGATGACCTTGACCTGCCCATCCCACATAAAAGAAACGATCTTTTTTAAGTATAGGTCTCGTTGGATATGCATGACAGCACCTCCTCGTTGCGAACTTCACTATTTTATTATGCAACTTCTCAATAGAAAGTATACTCAGAACCATATGAAAAGTCAAGTATTCTACTGAGAACTTTATGAAAAAAATTAGCCAACTTCTCAACAGATACAATATGTTTTCGTTAAACTGTAGGCAAATACGGCAAATCTGGGATTGAATCCCAGATTTGCCGTATTTTTGCCGAATGGAAGTCAGGCCTGCTTCTTCGGCTTGCGAAGAACAACGTCTGCTATCGTTTCCGGCGCTTTTGCACGGTTCTTCTCCAGCAGGTGGGCGTAGATGTTCTCGGTTGTCGTCACGTCTTTATGGCCGAGTTGCTTTGAGACGGTGACAATATCCACATCGTTGCCGATCAAGAGAGACGCGGCGGAATGCCGCAGTGCGTGGGCGTTGATATGTGGCAGCCCATGCCGCTTTGAGAAATCTGTGAGCCAGTGCGCCGGACTGTCCGGATGCATCGGCTTTCCATTATCCTGGACAAATACATAGTCGCCGCCGACCCACCGGTCACCGTTTGCCAGTTGGAGTTCCAAGTAGCTTTTGCGGTAGTCATGCAGCACCGTCATGATTTCTGCCGGAAGGATCAGCGTCCTCTCGTTTTCTGTTTTGGTCGCATTGGTGTACGTTCCAACGTCTCGGGTATATAGGCTCGCAAGATCAATCCGAATGCTATGCTCCTGGAAATTGACCTTGCTCCATTTAAGTCCCAGAATCTCGCCCTTGCGACATCCAGTGAAGATCAGAAGCAACACGAAGATCTTCCACTTGAGCGGTTCGGTCTCCAAGGCTTCAATAATACTGGTGACTTCTTCCGGCTGGAAGTACTTCGGCTTGGTGCGAGGCTTCTTTGAGGGGGTCGCTTTGTCGGCAGGGTTATATGGGATGATCATTTCCTTTTCGGCTCTTGCCAGGATTGATTGGATGAACCTGTGATAAGCAAGCTGGGTGGAATTCGACAGCGTTTCCTGATTGGAGATGGTTTCAAAGAGCTCCTGGTAAGGCACTTCAAGCCCGCGAGAAATCTGCTCCGCTTTTGATCGCAGAATCTCAACCCCGCGGCAGGCTGCAGAAATCGTTGAAGTAGAAACGCCGGACAGCTCGGAGATCTTCTTCCGAGTCAGTGCCCGCTGCTCAACGACCTGGCTTAGGTATTCTTTGGCTACTGACCGATCTGCGTTTTTCTTCGCTTCTTTTGCCAGCTTCGCGTAGAAAGCGTTGAGATGTTGAGGCCGGATCTCTTGAAGTTTCAAGTGCCCAATTGCCGGGTAGACCCGCTTCGTCAGCTGACGGTATTCATAGATGGTCTTATGCTTCTTCTCCTCGCGCTCCATTTCCTGAAGAACGTAGTCTGAGAATTGCGCAAAGGTTTGACGACGGTCAATCTGATACCCCAATTCGATTTCACGCTCGAAATCCAGGGCAACCTTCTGTAGCGCCTTTTCAATCTGCCGGTCAGTCATTTTAGGATCAGGGCGCCAGGTCTTATAGTGACGAACCTGCTTTCCATTGTGATCAGAACCACAAGAAACGGTAATTACATAGGATACACCTGATTTTCCTTCAATTTTCTTTATGCTAGCCATTATTTTGGTTCGTCCTTGTTAATATTTTCCGAAAGCGACAATCGAACTTGTTCAGCTATTCTGTTCTGCCCAATATCTTCCAACACATCTTGCAGATAGCTTGGGACCCTACAATTTAGGAAATAGTCCTTATACTCCGCAAAAGAAACTGGAACGTATCCTATTTCGCCCAAAGGCTTGTAGTAAGGATGGATGTATTTTGTATCGCCAACAATATCTGATTTAGCAGAAAACTGCAAAAATGTCGTATAAGCATTGATATACATATCAAAAATTGTAATCACTCCGCTAAGGTGCTTGGATGATAAAAGTTCATCTAGGCATTTTATATTGATAGGTCTGTTTTGCTTTAGCTCAATTATCGATTTAGCGGAAGCAGTAGATAGACCAAGTTGGCTAAATGCTCCATAAATGTCGTCTTTTGAAAACTGTTCAGCGACACCAGTTTTTTTGTCAGATAGTCCAAGCAGATAATCAGCTGAAACATTACACACATTACAAATTTTCATTAAATTTTCTGCATCTGGAAGTCGACTGGTCTTGGGGTCAGTAGATTCGTATGAGGCCACGGCGCCGCGAGCAATACCGAGGTAGCGAGCAAAACTTGCTTGACTCATTTGCCTGTCATCCCGAAGCTGCTTGAAACGGGCGTTGAAAGTTGATCGATTGGCATGGTTGTCTGGATTTCGCATATACTTCCCTCCATATATTTCATTAGTTCTCCTCAATATTAATCATAGCACAGAAGAAGAGAGCAGTCAATATCGTGGGCAAAAAATACGGCACAGTAGATATCATAACGCCATAGATAGAATGGAAGAGAAAAAATATATATCTCAAGGAAGAAAAGGAAAAAAAGAGTTGACATGACGCGATATTATGCTATAATATATTTAGAAAAAAGCCCATTATTGCGGCAGAAGGGAGGCAAGCCATGCATCAGGTACTAACTATTCGTGAGGCCGTCAGCCGCGCTGCAGATGACGGTCTGCCAGTATCCGAGTACTGCTTGAGATCTTGGATCAAGCAAGGCGCGATCAAGGTCCGGCACGCTGGGCGAAAGCAATTGCTGTATTACCCTAACCTGATAGCCTACATCACCTGTAGTCCAGCACATAACGAAACAAATGAGAAATAAAGCTATCTATAAGCTGAAAGGAGGATCGAACATGTTACCAAAAAAGAGCGCCGCTCCGCTGATGCCTGCGGCAACAGGCAAAGGAGCGGAACGGCATATTACTAAGTACACTATTAGTATAGCACAGGCCTCGGAAAAATTCAACCGAAAAAACTCGAAAAGTTGTCCGCCCGGCCAAAATAATGGTCGGGGGTGAGGATCGTGCCCACAAACCCACTTAATATTGATGATATCGTCGACTACAGAGCGGAATACTCCTCGATCATTAATGATTGCAAGATTTCCGGCAACAATCTGACCGGCCTCTGCCCTTTTCATAAGGACACAAATAATAGCTTCTCCGTTGACCTTAAGACCGGGAAATGGCATTGCTTCTCGGAGGATGAGGGCGGGAACTTCGTATCATTCTGGGCGAAGCTCCACGGGATCAGCACCGGTGACGCCTACAAGGCCATCTTGAAAAAGTATCACGTCGCCCAGGACAAGCCCAAAACGAAAAAGGAAGCAACGGGGGAGCCTACCAGCTACGCCCCCTATACGATAGAACAGTACAGCTTCGAGAAACGCCTCCCGGTCGAGTACCTAAAGGATACCTGCCACCTGTCCACCAAAAGGGAGCGAAACGGGGGAACGCCGTATCTGGATATTCCGTATCTCAATGAAGCCGGGATCGAGGCAACCTCTCGGCGCCGGTTCGGCAATAAAGACTTCCGCTGGAAGTACGGCAGCCGGGGCAAGATTGGCCTCTACGGAGAGTGGCGAATTGAAGAGATCCGCAAAGCAGGGTATGTCGTGCTGGTCGAGGGAGAGAGCGACACACACAGCCTGTGGTACATGGGCATCCCGGCCATCGGTGTTCCTGGCGCTTCGATGTTCAAGCCGCACCACGGAGTCATCCTCGGCGGCTTGAAGGTCTACCTTCACCAGGAGCCAGACAAGGGCGGGACAACGTTCATCTCAAAAGTGTGTCGTGGTCTCAGGGACGGAGGGTTCATTGGAGAAGTGTACTCCTGGGCTTGTCATCAGATCGACGGAACGAAGGACCCTTCTGACCTGTACCTCAAGTATGGCAAGATAGAGGCTACCAGTCTGATCAAAGAGGCCCTGAAAAACGCTGTTCCTATTGATCTGAAAGAAGATCAGATCCCGGAAGCGATTCCCGGGGCTCCCATCAACCTGCGGCAGCCGGGTGGTTGGTACGTTACAGAGAAAGGTATCCTCATCCTCGACGAAAAATGTGGTAACGTGATTTGTGTGTGCCGGACGCCAATCATCTTAACTAAGCGGCTAAGCAACATTGACACTCGAGAGGAAAAGATTGAGATTGCCTTTCTGCGTGATAGTCAATGGCATACCGCCATCTACCCCCGTTCCACCATCTTCAACAGCCGATCCATAACAAGCCTGGCTGACCTCGGCTGCACGATCACATCGGAAAACGCCAAGCAGGTCGTGCGCTTCCTGGGCGAACTCGAAGCAGAAAACATCGATATCATCCCCAAAACGGACGCCACCGGCACCTTCGGATGGCAGCCCGGAAAGCGGTTCCTGCCCGGCCACGCTGACGGGATCACACTGGATATTGACCTATCACAGCGGGGCATGGCTGCCGCATACTGTCAAAACGGGACCTATGACCGCTGGCGGGCGCACATGACACCACACCGGGAGCGGGACAAGTTTAGGTTCATCTTGGCGTCCAGCTTCGCGGCCCCGCTGTTGCGGATCGTGAAGCAGCGGATCTTTTTCATTTACAACTGGGGAGGGTCAAAGGGCGGCAAGACTGCTGCGCTCAAGGCTGCGCTTTCAGCCTGGGGCGACCCGGAACGGCTCATGGTGAATTTCAACGCCACTCAGGTCGGTCTGGAGCGCACTGCCTCCTTCTACTGCGACCTTCCTCTCGGCATCGATGAGCGGCAGCTTGCTGGCAATAACCAAGGCGCCTTAGAGAAGATCGTATACATGATCGCAAGCGGCACCGGCAAGCTGCGAGGCGCCAAAGGCGGCGGCCTGCAGACCATTCATCAATGGCGCACGGTGGCCCTCGCCACCGGCGAGGAACCGCTGAGTACGGACACCACGCAAACCGGCGTCAGCACCCGTGTGTTGGAGATCTACGGCGGCCCCTTCGATAATGAACAGGATGCCGGGCTGATGCACCAGCAGGCCGTGATGGATTGCGGTTGGGCTGGACCCGCCTTCATTGACCGGCTGCTGCAAACGGATGAACGGCAGATCGTAGACGCCTACAGTACCCTGCAGCAGTTCGTCCGAGGGCTTAGCAACGGAAAGAACGGCTCCCACATTTCAGGCATCTCCGCTGTCGCTCTGGCCGACGCCATGATAGACAGCTGGATATTCCACCCCGAAGAGGCAGGGGCTCGGGACGTCCTTGGCATCCTGGAATTCTCATGGGATAAAGCCAGGCGCATGGCCGCCAACATCATGTTAGAGCAGGTGGAGAGCAACTGCACCGACGTCAACGAAAACGCCACACAGTTTGTCTTGGATTGGATCCTCTCAAACAAGGCGTACTTTGGTTTCAACACCTCAGGCACCTGCTTTGGCATCGTGAACGAGCAAGAAAGCACTGTGTACATTTTCCCGTCAATATTCTCCCAAGCGTTAAGCAAAGCCGGATATTCGCCTAGGAAAACGCTTAAACACCTTGCCGATCGAGGGCTGATTGATGTGTCCACCGAAAAGAGCGGAAAAAAGACCTACTCCGTGCCCCGCAGATATGGAGGTAAAACGGCGCGTTTTGTGGTGTTTCACCTCGATCACCTCGAGCGGACGGCAGCGCAAAGCGAATCCATTAGCGATTACCCGGAGTTGACCGGCCCAGATGCAGACTTTCCGGCCGACTGGGACCAGAACGAGTTATGCGCACCCTAGCACGAACAAGCTATTACTATCCAAAAGGACCGTTACACCTAATCATAGGTGTAACGGAAGGTGTAATCGTACAGGGCTGTAAAAGCTCTTGTTAAATCAGGCGTTTATAGCCCTGCTACACCTGTTACACCTGTTACACCTAATAATGCTACTAATTGCAAATGATGTGATAATTCTATGTAAAGCAACATCCCTGCATCAGTTGAAAGAAATCAATATGTTTCTGAAGAAAAGGTGTAACGCAAACCAAAAATGTCGAAATCCCTTGAAATCAAAGGAAAAACCTCGTTACACCTATCTTGCAACGGATAGGCGTAACAACGAATTATCTACTACTTCCCAATCCATTAAATCAGAAAGGAGGAAAACGGAATGACCGTTGTCGAACGTATCAGGGCTGCAGTCAACAGCTGCGGTGACATGAACAAGGACTCCATTGACAAGCTGATTAGTTTGGCCTACTACATCGGCCGAGAGGAAGCAACCCGTACAGTGTCTGATGATTACACAGCCCATATCAAGGTCCAGAAAGAACGTGCTGCTGCATGCCGGTATAATAAAATGGCCGCAACTATCGTCGGTCCGGAAGACTACATTTACCACAGCGATTACGCTATGGATATGATGATGGCTTTCGGCAATGATGAGACAACACTCTAAGATTTAACTCCAAATTGATCAACCCCGGAGGTACCTGCCTTTGTGATGGAGACCTCCGGGGTTGTGCGTTATTACAGTTGTTTTCGTGTACATCACGGAGGCCTTCAAAGCCTCTAGGAATTGACGGCAAAAGTGTTCAAATTATTATGTGAAGGTTTTTCTTTACACCAACCCAAAGGAGGTAAAGCGCTCTATGACTTATGGCTATGCCAGGTGCAGTACGGATGAAACCCGCCAGGATATCGATCGGCAGAGGCGAGAGTTGAAGAAATTAGGCGTCGAGGACGACACGAAGATCTACTGGGAGTATGAAAGCGGAACCAAAGCAGACCGCCCGGAGCTTCTCAAGCTCTTCGGGCTTCTGCAGCCAGGAGATATAATCGTGACGACAGAAGTCAGTCGATTGACAAGAAGCACAAAGCATCTGTGCGAAATCCTTCAACTGATTCAAGAGCGTCATGTTCGTCTCGTCATCGGAACGTTCGTTATCGACTGTCGGAGTGAAGACATCGATCCCATGACGAAGGGCATGCTGATGATGTGGGGCGTCTTCGCGGAGATGGAGCGCGATATCATTTCGCAGCGCGTCAAATCTGGCCTGGCAAACGCTAAGGCGAAGGGCAAAACCCTCGGCCGACCTAAGAGATCCGCAGAAAACATTCCGGATAAGTTTTGGCGCTATTACAAATTGTATCGCACCGGAAAAATCACAATAAGCGATATGTCCAGACTTCTTAGCTGCTCCCGCACGACGATCTACGCGTATTTGCATTTAGTCGGTGACGATAGCGTAAATGTTGTTTAGACAACGATTTTCTCATCTGCGATGCCGCAAGCAGCTTTCAAAAGGGTTATCATTTTCTGTTCATGAACCTCTACCATAGTATCTTTCCAATACACACTTGCCGCTATGCCATCAGTCCGTTCTGTCAGATCACTCATGATCCGGAGTTTGATGCTGCCTTTAGCAATCATAGCTCTAAATGTGCTTTTCTTTGCCTCGGGAGACATATTGGAAAACTTAGAGTTTACATTTCTTTGGATTATGCAGAGATTTCCGAACCGATCAACTCCGTCCTTCCACGTTTCAAACGTTCCTTCGGACGGGTTTTGCGGGTACCAATGCTCTACGGAATTACGGAATTCAAACACGAAGTTTTCAGAATATTTTTTCTCTTGACGCCAAAGCAAATAGTCTAAATAGTTGAAAACAATATGTGGAGTATTTACGCCCATATCATAACGGCCATCGGGACACTTGTTGAAAAAGTCATTTACAACAGCGGCCTTTGCAATCGACTCAGCTACCTTGGAATAATCAGCCATCCTTTGCAAATGGTCTTCATTGAAAAGCCATTTTAATAATTCTGTAATCCAGTGCATTACTTTCGGAGAAGTATATGACACTCTAAGAGCGGATTGAATCATGATGTTTTCTTTTACACGAACAGGGTTTTTGCGATCTTGATACCATTCACTCTTGTTGGGGAATTTTGTGTTTTTATAATATGGCTTTTTATCCGAGACCTCCAAGCTTTTTAGACTCCAGTCGCCATCAGAGTTTTCATTTGCGTACTCACGTTTCACGATGTACTTATCAAATAAATACCTAGACCGCAGCAAGCAAATAATAAAATCTTTGGAGAATTGTTCTGTATTTTCGGAGATTTTCCCCGTGTCTGTAATGCCGAATTTGATTACACGTTCAAAGCTTTCGACTAGTTTTTTGTCATCCAGAAGTTCTGCGATGATTGCGGAGGTTCCGTCCTCGTGACGGATTCCTTTTAGAGCTATTAGCACCTTTAGGGTATGAATCAGAAAAAAGGGAAACTCTATAACGCTCTCGAAGCGCACTCTTACATCGTCATCATTGTATCCATCATCTGGTTCAGCATCATCAGCGCAGATGATATCAGTAATCTTTTGATTGGTTCCTTCAAATGCAGACAGTTGCATTCTATTGCGGTATGCCTCCCATTTTTCCGGTGGCATACAGTTCCATCCACCGCCAAAGAGATTTGCTCTGATAGCATTGTCTTTGCTGATAAAGTGCATTTGGACATATCCGGTCATGTCGCTGCAGGCGTCCCAGATCTTTGCAAAAATATTTTTATCTGAAGAATCCGGGAGATTGCTCATGAGCATGGCTTTCAAGATATCGTGTTGCTCAAGCTGCTCTCCACGGGTGTTCATGATTTCAAAATACCTGTTAAGGTCAGTGTTCTCCGGTACTTCAATACGGAACAGAACAACCCTTTCGAGTTTTTTTAGAAGATCTGCTTTGTTGTATTCCGGTTTTTTTAGTTCCTCTTTAAGTATATTAAGACCGCGCTGTATGTTCAACTCAATCCGATCTTCTTCAATCGCGCTGCGATTGTCTTGCAGGAGATCTCTAATATGCTTGAGGGTGTAGTTTGATTTCTCTCTACAGGCAAACGTTAACGTGTGCCGTACTTCCAAGCCAAGGCAGTTTAGCAAAAGATAAAGAGATGTTAACCGCTGCTGACCATCGACAACTTCAAACTTGTTCCCTTGCCTGGACACGATTAATGCTCCAATATAATAGTTGGCATCGATAGAAGCATCAGAAATATCCTCAACCAGCTGAATAAGCTGCTTGTCCTCCCAGGCATACGCACGCTGGTATAGAGGGATCGTATATTCGGTATCGGTATCAAAAATATTATGCTCAGAGCTGACAATTCTGAGGTCAGTAACTAGTTCACTCATTTGAAACCTCTGCAATTCCATTGATTTCTTTTAGTTTCTGATATAATGCGGCCCATGTTTTACTTTTAGGCGCATCATCTTGGCGTTTAACCTTGACCTGGAGTCCGGAGATTTCATTGTGGACTCTCGCTAAACTGATTTTGGCAAACATCGGGATCGTATTTGTATACCGAGAGTTGATGGCATCTCCCGTAGCATATTTGTTGATGCTGTCAAATCCTAGGCTCTCCATATCGACGCGAACCATGAAGGCCCATGTAAACAGCTTTTTTACAGCCATCTCGTCAAAATTATGAAACTTGTCATAATAGCATAGGAGTGCACAATAAAAGAGGTTCTTCGTGTAGCGGAAACCAGTGGATCCGTTTGAATCTTCTATGACGGCTTTAATATCTGTAAACCTTCCATTTGTCGCTATTTCAGTTTTAACGTCCTGAAGCAGATATAAGTAATGATCTACCATTTCAAAGAAATCGTTTCCGGCAATGAATGGCTCAGTAATCTGAAAATACGGCATAGCTTTACTTGCCCGTCGCGCATATGTATAATCTGATATTTCGCTTATACCCTTATATGTGTCGATTTCCTTTGCGGTAAACGCTTTGCTTTTGATCCCCCTTGACCAGTTCTGAATAGGAAACAAGAATAAATCAAATAATTCTCTGATTTGTTTAGTGTCTTTTGCTTCCCATTTTGTTACAGCATGCTCCATCTCATACGGGTACTTTTTCATCTCACGAAGATGATATGCTTTTAACAAATCATGGGGATCAAGCGCTTTTCCGCGTGCATTTTGTGAATCGAAAAGCTGAAAAGCTTCTGAGACTTTGTCTACACAGATTATGACGACCTCAAGGATATTCGCCATAGCCTTTTTGAAGGGCTCTTTCATTTCACTTTTTAGATAAAACCATTCTTGGATATATCTATAATTTGCGCGAATGTTACCTTGGGTGATCTTGTTAGAAAACTCTCTATCTAAGATACTGCACCAATAATTCGGTTCCAGAAATAGTTTTAGAAGTGCTAAAGAAATAACCCTCTGTTGACCGTCTACGATTTCATATGTGCTGTCTTTATGAACAATAATTGTTCCAATTCGATATTTGAAGCTGCCGCCATACCTTTCCGAATCAGATATGGCGTTGGTGATGTCGTTCAGCAGGTCTTCAATATTGTGAACCGTCCATTTATATGGGCGTTGGTATGACGGTATACCCAGATTCATTGCCAGCAAGTCATTAATGCTGGCTCGTGTTGCTTCTGCCATATTGTTGCTCCTTTACTTCTGGTAAGAGCGCTCATCAATTGTAACGGAATCATCTTGCTTTGCAAAGCTGGAATCACCGATTCCAAAGAATCGCTCAAAGAAGGCCTTCAGCTTATCGATAACAGTCTGCTTTTTGGCTGCTCGATTACCGCCGCCGAAGCGGGAGACGGGCGGGAGGATCTTTTCGATGTCTGTTCCCGTTGTTTTGACCTCGCCGTTGCGGAAGCAGTCCTCCAGGAATTTGCGGGTCTCGTCTTCCTTCAGCTTCTCATCCGTAATGATCTCCATGAGCTGCTTTTCCCGTTCTTCTGCCACAAAGGAGCGCCACTCCAGCATCACGTCGTCCACGTCGTTGATGCCGGCAATGAAGCTCTCAATCAGCGCCTTCTTGCTCCGGAGCTCAGGCGAAGCGTCAACAGCCTTACGGATCGTAATCAAAACTTCCTTGTCCTGGCAATGGCTGTCATGGAATTTCTTGACGAGAAGGAGAATGTAGTCGATATTGATCTCGATCTGGCGGATCAGCTCCACCTCAAAGACCACGTCGTCGGTAATGTCCTCTTTATCCCCGCTGGGTCTGCGGTTTCTCCACTCGTCACGCAGATCCTGATACCGACCCAGGTAGTCCTGAAGGTCTCGCTCGGAAAGGATCTCCTTCCCGGCAAATTCGTCGAAGGACACCAGCAGGTTCCGCATCCGAAGGATGGCACCAAAGAGAGCGATGAAATCCTTTTGGTTCTGCTCCCCGATGATCTGAGGCACAGAAAGCGGGAATTTGGTCGTCAACTCTTCGATCATATCCACATAGCCGGGATGGTGCTTGTCGTCCGGCCCGATAAAGCCGTAGTAGTAGTCCTTGAAGGTCTGCAGCAGCACAATACCCGATGCGTTCTTATCGCCAAACAGGGCGATGGCGTCGTCCACCCGTTTCTGGAGATTGCGGAAGCAGACGATATTGCCGAAGGTCTTGATGCTGTTCAGAATGCGGTTGGTGCGGCTGAAAGCCTGGATCAGGCCGTGCATCTTCAGGTTTTTATCAACCCATAGCGTATTGAGCGTTGTGGCGTCAAAGCCCGTCAGGAACATGTTGACGACGATCAGCAGATCCAGCTCCTTGTTCTTCATGCGGAGGGAGACGTCCTTATAGTAGTTCTGGAACTTGTCTCCGTCCGTAGAATAGTTGGTATGGAACATTTCGTTGTAGTCCCGGATCGCGGCGTCGAGGAAATCGCGAGAGGTCTGATCCAGTGCGGACGTGTCCTCAGAGTTCTCTTCGTCCAGAATGCCGTCTGCCTCGGCCTCGTTTGCCCCGTAGCTGTAGATCGTAGCGACACGCAGGGACTTGGTGGGGTCTGCCGCCATCTGCCGCCGGAATTCTTCGTAATACAGCTTGGCCATCTGCACAGAGGCCACACAGAAGATGCTGTTGAAGCCGCTGATCCGCTGCTTCTGCTTGATCTCCTCCACGGCGCCGCGGGCGGCCGAGGCAACGTCAGTGATATTGATCAGGGAATTGAAGAAATATGTCTTGTTCCCGCGATAGGTCTTTTGATCAAAGTGGTCAAGAATATACTTCGTGACCAGCTCGATCCGTTTTGGCGCCATGAAGGCCTTCTCACGGTCAATATCCCATACATCCTTGTCGTCAATGTCCGGGTCGGTGTCCATCGTTTTGATGTAATCCACGCGGAACGGCAGGACGTTTTTGTCATTGATAGCGTCCACGATGGTATAGGTATGGAGCTGATCGCCAAAGGTCTGCTCCGTTGTGAAGAACTGCGGATTCCGCACGGAACCGGCGTTCGCCGCAAAGATTGGCGTCCCAGTAAAGCCAAAGAGATGATACCGCTTGAAGCTCTTGATGATCGCTGCGTGCATATCGCCGAATTGGCTGCGGTGGCATTCGTCAAAAATGATGACCACGTGCTTCTGATAAACCTCGTGGACGGGATTCTTTTTGATGAAGGTAGCCAGCTTCTGGATCGTGGTTATGATGATCCGGCATTCGTCCTTTTCTAGTTGCTTTTTCAGAATGGCGGTGGACGTGTTGCTGTTGGCCGCGCCTTTCTCAAAGCGGTCGTATTCCTTCATGGTCTGGTAGTCCAGATCCTTCCGGTCTACCACAAAGAGCACCTTGTCGATCTCTGACATCGCAGACGCCAGCCGCGCCGCCTTGAAGGAGGTCAGCGTCTTGCCGGAGCCGGTGGTGTGCCAGATATAGCCGCCGCCTGCTACGCTGCCATATTTCTTGTAGTTGGTTGCAATTACGATCCGATTCAGGATGCGCTCTGTCGCCGTGATCTGATAGGGCCGCATCACCAGAAGCATCTTTTCAGAGGTAAAGACGCAATACCGCGTCAGGATATTGAGAATGGTATGGCGGGCAAAGAAGGTCCGCGTGAAATCGATCAGATCGGGAATGACGGTATTGTTGGCATCGGCCCAGTAGGAAGTAAACTCAAAGCTATTGGAGGTCTTCTCCTTTTTCCCGCTTCCGGTTTTGTGATCCTTGATGGCGTTGAAGCGGGTGCTGTTGGAGTAGTACTTCGTATTCGTGCCGTTGCTGATAACGAAGATCTGCACATACTCAAACAGACCACAGCCGGCCCAGAAGGAATCCCGCTGGTAGCGGTCGATCTGATTGAAGGCCTCCCGGATGGCAACCCCCCGGCGTTTCAACTCGATGTGTACCAGGGGCAGGCCGTTCACCAGCACCGTCACGTCGTAGCGATTATCGTGTTTCGCGCCTGCGGCCTGGCTGACTGTATACTGATTGATGACCTGAAGATAATTGTTATGGACGTTCTTCTTGTCGATTAGCAGAATGTTCTTGCTGCTTCCGTTGTCCCGGCGAAGGACCTGGACAAAATCCTCCTGGATCTTCCGGGTTTTCTCCACGATATGCTCGTTGGGATTGGCGACGCACTCTGCCAGAAATCGGTCCCATTCGGAATCCGTGAAGGTATAGCCGTTCAGCTTTTCGAGCTGCACACGCAGATTGGCCAGCAGCTCCGCCTCCGTATGGATCGCCAGGTAATCGTAGCCCTGCTCTGTGAGCATACGGATAAACTCCCGTTCCAGCTCCGCCTCGCTCTGATAGCTGTCGGAACGGGCTTTTACGGGTTCATATTCTGTGACAACGGTGTTTTCTGTGGTTTGTGCAACGATGTTGAAGTATGGCATTTTTTATTGCTCCATATTGTTGGGGGGTGTTTGAAGACTGGCATCATCCAGAATAAGAAAAGCATCTAACATTAGTAACGCCTTCAAACAATCAAGTTTCGAGTATTGCTTACGAGTTCTTCCGTGGACAACCCAATGTCTATTTAAGCCTTCCGGTTCGCTATGTTTAAAATCCTCGTTCTTAAAAATTGTGTTTTCGAATGAACCCATAGACATATATATTCCAAACAACTTTTTGTCTACCTCGTCAAGCTCGACTTTCTCTGAGAGCTTATTGTTGATTTTTTCTACTCTCCGTTTGAAATTTGTGCTAGTATCAGATGTGATTTCAGACAAGAGGCCATCAAGCATTGAGAATAGTCCAACACACGCAAGTTGGTAATGTTTACTGCAAAATGCTGCGATAATCTCATCATAAAGGACTCTGAAAGGTTCAATTTGTCTTGCTTCTTTGCATCTGACAATTATCGCGTGTAAACGATCCTCGCCATCATTTAAATAGTATTTCAGAATAGTAGAATTTACATCAGCAGAGGCAATAATGCGTTTTGCAAGATCAATCGTAAGGTCATCTGTGAATACAATTTGCTGAGCACTCATCTTTTGTATAGCTTTGCACCAGACTCCAAATTCTGAGAATGCTACGATATATGCATCAATGGCATCAGCATTTCTTTGGTACCATGCGCTGAATTCCTTCAGCGTATCATTGAAGGCCTTCATAAAAACGAGGATGCCATTTAGAACGTCAGATAGCCTATTGCCGTTCAAATTATCCATTTTCAGATTCTCTCCCGAAGCATAATAATCTGTCTCTGTAGTATTCATATTGCAGTTTTCGTGCCACGATTTCAGCTGGAATACAAGAAGAGATATCATTCACAAACGCATCGAATCGATCCAACTGCTCGACTAGATGTTCCTGCTCTGCAGGACTGGGAAGCGGGATCACAATTCCTAACAGTTTATCTGGGGTCACTTCGATAACTTTCGTCCCATGCGCCAGTTTCTCTTTCTGCCGTGCAAACATTGATGTGTGGAAGAAATATGCGAGATATTTTGCGTTCTGCGTATGATGAATGATTGCCGTGTGGCCGCTGACCGCAATGGCTTCATCACCGAGCCATGCTACACATTTGCACACATCTTCCACGTTTTCGCTCGTCACAGCCATAACGATATCTCCTGATACCGCCTTCTTGGAACCTTCAAAAACGGTATCAGTGACATATGTGAGCGTCTCTGTGGCAGATATCCCGTAGCGGGTATAAATCTGCCCATAGTGGATGCAGGGACGCCCAGCCTCGCAGAAATCTTTTTTCTGGAGACTGCCTCCTCTTGAGACTGTTGCAATCTCTCCAAGGAGAACTGGTGCGTATCCGAATACATACTGCAGCAATTTTATTTCGTCACTGCGCCGCGCTCCGGCTCTCTCTCTACATTAACAGACTGTGAACTGTCGAAGGAGAGAAGAAGGTCCCGGTAATACTCGTATTGCTTTCTCCGAGCATCGATTTCAGCCGGGAGGCCGATTTTTAAATCGTTGCAGATTGTCTCGAAGTTGTCTAACACATTCACAATTCTTGCCTGAACAGCTACAGAGGGTACAGGCATAGAATATGATTTTACGTTTGAATTGGTAACACTTGGATAACTACCCTCAACCTGCAGCGGTTCAATATGTTTATAAAAAGCATCTGTGCTAATCACGTAATACAAATATCTTGGAAGGACTTTATCTTTTTTTGCCCTTAATACGCAAAAACCCGTGCTTGCTATTTGGCCATCATATTGGGGTGGCACCATACAATATCTCTTTAATAGCGGACGAGTCGTCCCAAACAGCACATCACCCGTGTGTACGATTTGTTGTGCCCTGCTTGGGGCAGAGTCTGCATTTATTAGGGTGGTTTCACCGATTGCGCTCATCTCTCTGTCCACAGATGACAAATCGATATATTCGTAATCACCGTTGGTCTCTTTCCATTTGATATTTTGCGTTTTCTCGGTACATTCATCAATTGTGGCATAGTCGACATCAATATCGAAAGTCAGCAGATTATCCCTATAATATTCATACTGCTTTTTTCTCGCTGTAAGCTCCGCTGTAAGCTCCGCTGTAAGCTCCGTGAAATTGTCCAGAATACGGACAATTTCACGCTGTACCTCTATGGGCGGTACAGGAATCTGAACTGACATTAGGTCTACTACTTTCAAATGAGGCACCGACCCCTTAGTGATTCGGGGCTCATACTGTTCCTTTGCATCTGATGAATAGAGCGCATAGAACAGAAACTTGGTAAGAAGCACAGTGTGCTTAACCGTGATAATATACATTGTTTCGCTTACATTCCAGTCGCCAGAATAGTGCTCTACTATTGCCATTCTTCCCACTGTTCCAGTTCCTGTACTTACAAAGAGAAGTACATCATCATGAAGGCACGCGCGCCGATTTATTAAATCAACAGTAGGTTGGGATATCCTGTCAGTTCTTTCAGAGGGATTTATTGAATTATCAAAGACATCTTTCCCGGTAATATAATAACAATTTGCGCCATCTTCGTTAAGTTTGAAATTTGTCCTTGGGTTTAGCCCTGTTTTCAGAGAATCAACAACAGATGAAATGCTTTTGCGCTCAACCCCATGAGGACAGTACTGGGCAATAATTTCGCTCAGATGACTCATTCTGCCACCTCAATTTCCTTTATGATAGCATCGATCTCAGCACGGAGGGTCGCTTCACGAGCGACAATTTCCTCAATCTCCGCGTTAAGCTTTTTGATATCGACTTTTTCGCGGGTATCCTCTGCCTCTACATAGGTGGAAACAGACAGGTTATAGCCATTCTCTGCGACCTCGTCATAGGACGCCAGATGGGAGAAGTGCTGGACCTCGCTGCGATCCGCCACCGCGCCTACGATACGGGCGATATTGTCTTCTGTGAGTCGGTTGTTCTTTGTGACCTTCACGCACTCGCCGGAGGCGTCCACGAACAGGATCTTGTTGTCCTTCTTGTTCTTCCGCAGGACCATGATATCCACGGAAATGGTCACGTTGAGGAATAAGTTCGCCGGGAGCTGGATCACGGCGTCCACGAAGTTGTTATCAATCAGATACTTCCGGATCTTCTGCTCCGCGCCGCCGCGGTACATGATGCCGGGGAAGCAGACGATGGCCGCCGCGCCGTCAGAAGCCAGCCAGGAGAGGCTGTGCATGATGAAGGCCATGTCGCCTTTCGATTGCGGTGCCAGAACACCGGCGGGAGAGAAACGCGGGTCGTTGATCAGAAGCGGGTTCTTGTCGCCCTCCCAGGGGACGGAGAACGGAGGATTGGACACGATCAGGTCAAAGGGCTCGTCGTCCCAATGCTGCGGCGAGATCAGCGTATCTTCTCGGATGATGCTGAACTTGTCGAAACCGACGTCATGCAGGAACATATTGATCCGGCAGAGGTTATAGGTGGTCAAATCGATCTCCTGGCCGTAATAGCCCTGTCGGACATTCTCCTGCCCAAGGACCTGTCCGGCCTTGAGCAAAAGCGAGCCGGAGCCGCAGGCGGGATCATAGACCTTGTTGATGGAAGTCTTCCCGATGGTTCCCAGACGCGTCAGCAGCTCCGATACGTCTGCCGGCGTGAAGTACTGGCCGCCCTTCTTGCCCGCATTGGCGGCGTACATGCCCATGAGGTATTCGTAGGCGTCGCCAAACAGGTCGGCGTTGATCCCTTCGGTGCTGTAGAGAGGCATCCGCGCCACGCCGTCCAGGAGCGCCACGAGGACCTTGTTGCGCTTGGCAACGGTTTCTCCGATGGATTTACTGTTGACGTCAAAATCGTCGAACAGACCGGCAAAGCTGTTCTCCGACTCGCTGCCTTTCGCGGATTCCTCGATGTTGCGGAAAACCCGTTCAATGGTCTCGTTCAGGTTCTCATCTGCCGCCGCTCTGGCACGGACATTACAGAACAGCTCGGAGGGGAGAATGAAGAAGCCCTTTTCCTCGATCAAGCCTTCCCGAGCGCCTTCGGCGTCGGAGTCGGACATCCTGGCGTAGTCAAAGCCATGATCTCCGGCGGCGCGCTCGCCGTCGTTGATGTACTTGGTCAGGTTTTCGGAAATGTAGCGGTAGAACATGGTCACCAGGACGTAGGACTTGAAATCCCATTCCGATACATGCCCCGCGTGAACCAGGTCCGTCGCGATCTTGTAAATGGTACTGAACAGTGCGGCTTGATCTTTTTTAATATCTGCCATGATTACAGTTCCCTTTCTATAGTACCCATATTAGGACTTCTGCTGGAGGAGCTCATAAAGGTCTTTCAATTGTGCGTTGATCTCTTCGATCGTGATGCTATCCTCTTCTTCTGCTGTCTGAAGGTAAGCGCCAGGAACCAAATTGTATTTGCTCTTCCGTACGTCTTCATACGTTACCATGCAGCAGAATCCAGGAACGCTGTGCGGGTTTTCGATACAGTCCTCAATCTTTGCCACAATCTCTGCTTGGAGGTCCAAATTAGTCTTGTTGCTGTTGCGGCGAGACTTCATTTCCTTGGCAAGATCGATAAACAACACGTCATTATTGGAATGAGCATCTTCCTTGGAAATGACGAGCAGGTGAACGGTAATAGCAGTCGAATACGAAGGCAGTTCAGGTAGAGTGATCACTGCCTTCAGCATACCGCCTTCGACCAACTCCTCGCGCAGAGAAACGGTCTGCGGTTTGTTCTGGAACAGGAAACTGCCTTGACAGACCATAACTGCTCTCCCGGGAGCAGAGCAGTAATTATGGATGATATGATGTATTGACGCAAGGGAAGCATCCGAATACTTTGTGTCTTCAGAACGAAATACTTTTGCAGTAAACGGAGGCTCGACAAAGATTTTGTTGCCCCTAAAATCAGAAAGCGGTTCTGAAAGGCTGTCTGCGCAGATTATTTTCATGCGCTTAAACCCTGCCAGAATATAGAGCATGGCGGCCGAGGCGGCGTTGAGGCGATTGATCTCTGCGTTGAGGACAGTCGGCCTGGCTTCTCCGCAAATACTCATGGTGGAAGCCCCAACGCCTGAGGCGAAGTCCAGGAAAACATCATCGTCTTGAACCGCGAGAATAGCTTCCGCAATCGAGCTGATAAAAGAGTGCGTCACATACTCTCCGGAAAAAGAACTGCGCTCATAGCCCGACCCGAGTGATTGGACAATCGCTTGAGCGAGGTCACGTCCAAGCGGAGCGCCAAACCGTTCTTCCAGATCCAGGCTTCCAATGTATTCAAGCAGCTCCTGGAAAACGGTTTCGTCCGCCTTCTTTTTCTTGCGTGAATAATCAAGGCCAAACAACTCACGCCCATAAGCTTCAATTGTTTCGTTTCCGGAGAGGATATGATCCAGACCATACGCTTTATCGATGTATTCCAGCACAGGGATCACGGAATCGAGCCCATTTGCAGTGTCACGGAGTGCAAACATTTTTTGCGCGCGGGCACAGGCCTGCATATCTTCAGCAGTTTTGGCACCGGTATAATTATCAATAACATACTTCAAAAACAGTACCCTCAGTGCGCTGAAGGAATAGTTCTGAGAAAAGACCACATCACGAAGATGAGTTGCGACCTGCCAAATGATATCCCGAATGTTATTAGTTCTCATTTCGTTTCACCAAATCCCTAAAGTATACGTCATTCTTCTTCTGCTCAAGTTGGATGATACGGTTTAAAATGTAAACCCTGCGCTGCGTTTCCATGAAAGTCCCGCCAATGGAGTGCTGGATCTGCGGCTCCGGGACGGGGATCCGAATGCTTTTTACCTTTCCGATCGACAGCATTGCCATCGCGGCGCCGGCAACCAGGACCTTGATCTGGTTCTTGCAGGCGCTGCTGTTCAAAAAGGCCAGAAGATAGTCGGGATTCAAATCGCCGGGGGACTTGATTATCGCGCAAAACGATGGAACGACGCAGCCCGCGTTTTCTTCCCCGATGAAAGCGGCATCATAGGGCGTGGAGAGCTTCATGACGATATCGCCACCCGCCGTCAACCGTCTGGGATCGGCGTCTGTGCGAAGCTGTTCTTCGGGCATCTCGTCCGGATCTACGCTGCCATCAGCGTGGATGCACTTGGGAACGACGACCTTTCGAACGGCGACGACCTCCTTGCCGGAGGCCTCTCCGAGAGTTAGCCGGCTCATGATCTGGCCGCTGTACATTACGACGCCACACTCTTCCAAGGTGGCAAACTTGATTTGTTCATTCATGCTGCGATATCCTCACTTACAACGTAGTATTTCAGGTAGCGTTTGAGGTTTTGCACTCTTTCTTTCCCGACGAAGCGAACCCTCTCCTGGGGCTCCGTTCTGCGCCTGGACTTCTGTTTTTGCGGTACTTCCAGGAAGATCTCCAGGTCATTGCATAACTCCCGCTGTTCCTGAATCGAACGGCATTGAAAGTACGGGTCAGCTCGATGGACTTTAACCAGCTCAGCGTACCGTGGTGCGTCGATAACGCGGACCTGACGAACCGCGTCGGGATGGTCATGCTTTACCCGCGGCAACAGTCTGGCTTTTGCTGCAGCCGCTTTTCTATTCTCTGCGATGACGGGAACGGTTTTCAGAATGTAATGGTTCTTCCCGACATGACCACATTTGACCTCAACTTCAAACATCATTATAATTCAACCCCCTGACAAAGTCAATACCTATTTCTTTCTTTCCCGAAAACGATGATATATATTTTGTGTTCATCTGCCTGCAGTATAGCATATTGCACCCCCTCTTGTCAAGGGGGTCATGCCAAAAATCGAAATATTTTTTATGATCATATAATAGAAGCAACGGATCTACAAAAAAGTGGATCCGCTGCTTCTATTTCACTGCGGTTTTTGGTCTGCATCTGATGGGATACCCCTCTGCGGGTAAATAATAAGAATGACGGATACACTGGCTGCACTGTGTATCCGTCATTCCATATCTATTGGATCGATTTTTACAATTTCATTCGGTGTGCAGTTTAAGATTCTGCATAAGCGGCTCAGCGTGATCATTGTAATATTTCGGCCCTTTTTCAGCGAGTCCAACGTCCGGTTGTCGATGCCACCCTTTAGCAGCTGATACTGCGACACGCCTTTTGTTTCCATCGTTTGCCATAACGGGCTATAATTGAACATCGAAATCACCACCGCTGTTTCATTACATCAATTATATGGTAATTGTAATGAAATAAATATTGTGATTATATTCACAATATGCTATGATGAAGCTACAAATGATTCGGAGGCGCAGCAGAATGGACACAAAGAAAGAGTTATTGATCAAAAGTGCCGCCAGGCTATATAGCCTCGGAATAGAATTGGAAGGCGCAAAAGCGCATATTAGGGAGCTGGCAGCGGCTGGTAACGACTACACATCTCCCGAGATGATCCAGGCCGCTAAGGACTATTCCGAGCTCAAAAGGCTGTGGGACGGCCTGGAGCAGGAGCATCTCAAGCTTAAGGACGAGATTCTTTCGGGACAAGAGTAGTCCTTATTTAACTGTTGACATATCACAGTAATTGATGTATAATATTAACGTACTTAAAGAAGATTTGCTATACTGCTACCAGTATAGCAAGCGGTTCGCCGCAAAAGAAGTGGACCCGAGCAATCGGGATTATGCAACAAACAAAGAGGTTATGCCTCAAAGTGTTTGTTGCCCATTTTTTATTCTTCTTTGAGTATATTTTTTTATATCAAAATGGAGGAAAAAATGAGCAAAGAAGTAAAAATCACCAAAGCAATTGCGACGAAAACAACGAATTACTACAACACCCCTTTCGAGTTTGAGGTCAAGGCCACGTCGTGCGACCTTCTGCTGGCAACTGTAACAGGCATCGTTAGACCGGCCCTTAATCTCAGGATGCAGCCTATTGTTGTCCTCAGCAGCATCAAGCGATCATTTAACACACCGATTTCTCTCATTTCTGGGGCGTTGAAGGAAGGCGTTCGGGCGTGCCTAAGCTGGCTGCCTGAGATCGTAATCATCACAGACGACAGCTGGTATGCCGAAAAAACAACACCGGAAGCAGTAGAGTATCATGAGATCATGCTTTCCGCGCTCGCTGAGTTCTAATCCAGATTCGGGACAAGCTATTCCGTGGATAGTAACGAATGCAGCCAAAAGGAGTGAGGCAAACAATCCTGGGGTGTCTAACACCCCAGGATAAAACACAGCGAACCGGCTACGGAAATGGTTTTATTCTGCAGCCGAAAACGATGGTTATATTTTTGCCGCAGGTAAAAATATAACCATCGTACGGGGAAATAACTTGTTTTTTACGTGGTTATTTCTTCGACGATTCTTTAGCGCCTGCGTGGGTCATTGAGTCATAATCGCAGGTCACTGCAAGCAGCACGTGAGAATGTGGTCATTCTCATGTCGCGAGCCTCCGTCGGGACTGCATTGCGGGGTGCGCCTACAGCGCCAGAAAGTCGCCCTTAGGGAGACATGTGGGTATTGACGGGTTGATCATTGTAGGCGGCTTTACTGCGGTCGTTAGTCACTCAATCTATGACCACGTGGATTCCTGACAGGCAGTGCTTTTGAGTTGATTTTAAGCTATAGGGATATAAAGGAGGTAAGGATATGTCTAAGTCTGAAAAGCTCGAAGTGGTTTTGAAGCGAGAAGTGGTCAAGTCCGTAGAGAAAAAAGATGGGATTCTCACGAATAATGAAACCCTAAAGCCATATAAGAGAAGCATCGAAAAGTTCTGCGCCTGGGTAAAAGATGTGTATGGGATAACGAGAATTCACCAAGTCCAGGGAAATGGGCATACTTGTCATGACCTTGTTCAAGCATACACAGATACGCTAGTGGGCCGGGGACTGAAGGCGACCAGTGTTCACACCTACATCGCACCACTCTGTAAGGGCTTTGGAATCGGCATGAATGAAATAAGAAAACCTCCAAGGCTATCCGCGGATATCGTCAAAAACACAAAGATCCACCAAAACAGCGCCGGTGCGAAGCAGGAAAAGGCTCCGGAGAATCAGCGTATTACAAGATTTGCAGAATGTGTTGGTATCCGACCTGCTGCAATGGCGAAGCTCACAGTAAACAACCTGGTTCAAGATAAGAACGGGGATAATATTATTGATATAAGGGACAAAGGCGGAAAGCATAGTATCCAACTGATCCGCCCAGAGGAGGTCGATTATGTTAGGTACACACTGACACACGACGCCGAAGGGAAACTGCTTCCACCAGGAAAAACTCCGTTTTCCGCCAAGGATTTGAAGCAGATCGCGTTCTCGAAATATCGGATTATTCGGGCTCAGCGCTTGGCCGATGAGTTCGAGCGCAAGCTTAACGGTTGGCAAGGAATGCCAAAGAGAACCGCTGAGCAGCGAGTTGCACGCGACAACGCAAGGGCAGAGGCCTTCCGGGAAAGAAAAGAATGGATTGATAAGATTGTTGAGAAGTATGCGGCTGCTCACCCGAGGGCAACTGCTGGCAATATTGCTGCTTACAGAGCAGAGATAGAGCGCCCATCCAAGATCGTTCTCAGAGGGGGCAATAAATCCAGAGCGCTGGAGCTGGGCCGTCCTCTGGAATATGATCGCGTCGTTACCAGGATCGTGAGTGTATATGCACTTTCGCATTGGCATGACGAAAGCACACTTAGGAACTATTTGACCAAATAGCTATAAGGAGGTGTGAAAGTTGACACCGTTAGATTTGAACGGGAAGAGGTTTGCAATCACAGGGACACTGCCGATAGTAAGAGCTGAAGCAACTGCGAAGCTGGAAAGCTTGGGTGGCATCTACAAAACCCGTGTTACACTCGACACCGATTTTCTGATTGTTGGAACCCTTCATAAGGTCTCTAACAAGCTTGCTCGGGCAAAGGCTTTGCAGCAGGCAGGGTATAGTCTGGTTATCCTCGATGGCGCAACGATATTCGCTTGACCTTCGTACAAAATGTCTTTTTTACAAGTTCTAAGTTGCTGGAAACCAGCGAGCACGGGCCTAAATGTCTTTTTTGCAGAGTCCGACTTTCTAAAAACCTCAAAAAACGTCCGTTATTGTGGGAATAACGGACGTTTTTTGACCTTTTTTCTGCACTTTTTCATGAAAAGAAGAAGGCGTTTTACGAAGACAGCCTGACGTACCAAATGTCCTTTTTGCGAGAAGAAGGGCAATAACAAAATAGATTTCAAAAAAGGCGTCATGCGATAAAAATGCGATAAAAAATTGTGGGCATTCTCAAAGTGGAGGAAAAACATCAAAAAACCGGCTAAAATGGCACAAAAACACCCGTTTTTCTATGAAAAACGGGTGTTTTTGTGGAGCTACTGGCCGGACTTGAACCGGCGACCTGCTGATTACGAATCAGCTGCTCTACCGACTGAGCCACAGTAGCATATGTGGTCTGTT
>ODAJ014759848.1_pt1 | contig 25438 bp, 21 predicted proteins | sample 1539241 | NCBI WGS metagenome assembly ODAJ01 (sample SAMN02144231, study PRJEB22623) | gut metagenome | biome: sheep rumen | host: Ovis aries | place: New Zealand
AAGTAAGGAAAATCCAAAGAAAAAACGACATTTTCTTCAAATTTTCCTTAATTATCTGCCTTTTGGCAATTCAGAGACCTACCAGATCTTCACACGATTCTCTGGAGCAACATAAATCTTGCCACTCTTCACGTTGAACAGGCGATACCAGTCGTCGAAGAGCGTTACGATACCATTCACACGGTTGATGCCGGAAGAATGGTCATCATTATAATAGGCATCCTTCAAGTGTTCAAGACTATAGGGGCCCTGCCAAAGCTTGGCATAGTGGAGGAAGAACTCCTGACAAGCCAGGTCTAAGGCCTCGCCACTCAGGCCCTCCTTCGTCTTCTTTTGCTTGAAGAACTCATAGGCCAGCGTCACGCCACCGTAATCGGCCATATTCTCGACCAAAGTCTTCTGGCCGTCAGCAGCCTGACCAGGGAAAGCCTCAAGTTCATCGAAGAGGGCTACCATCTTATCCTGCTTTTCTTTGAACTTTGCACCATCCTCAGCCGACCACCAGTTCCTATAATAACCTTTCTCGTCGAACTGGGCTCCGCTGGCATCAAAGCCGTGGGTCATCTCATGTCCAAAAACGCAAGTGGCCATCAGACGATTGTACTCATCATCCTTAGGATACATATCTTCACTGACAAATTGAGGGAAGATGACGAGGGCATTGTCGCCTGGACTATAGAATGCATTTTGGATACCATACCAGCTAAAGTATTGAATGCTGGCCATAGGAATGTCCTCCACCTTTTTACCGAGCAGATACTTTTGCTTGTTTGCCATGTTCTGCTGCATAAGGGAAAGATAATCCTCAACCAGTGTGTTCTTTTCGTCCAGCGTAAACTCACCATCATAGAAACGGTCTGGCACACCTACATAGAACTTCATGGCCTTCAGCTTGTCAAGTGCAGCCTGACGGGTAGCGTCGCTGAGCCAGTCGAGTGTTTCCAAGCGCTTCTGGAACACCGTGCGCAGTTCCTCCAGATTGGCCGTGCAAACCTCCACCTGGTTCTCAGAAATTTTCTGCAGGATATTATAAGACAGCTTGTTCATCAAAATAGGAGCAGTGGCAGTAATCAGGCGAAACAGTTCACGGTTTATTTCTGCTTCAGTCGTGTTTTGATAATCAGTCTTGATAAAGTCGCTGGCTTTCATAACAGCATAGTATCGCATGTAGTCGTAGCCAAAGATGAGGCCGTCTTCCTCTTTCAGGAAACCTTCAACGTCTTTCATATATGACTTAAACGCATCTGAATTGTTAAGAACACTAAGTTCGTCCAGATTGAAAGCTGCAGTGAGCGACTCATAGCTGACTTCATCCTTGACGTCAGCGGCACGTGTACCACTGGCCCGTGCGATGTTCTTGGCTTCGATATACTGCGGCATGCTTATCATCCCATACCACTTGCCATGAATGCCAAAGCCCTCAGACTGGACAGCATTGGCAGACTCTTCATTAATCTTACATTCGTAAAGGAATGACTCGTATGCCAGAATATTTGCAGCACGAAGAGCGAGCTTTTCCTGATAATCAGAAGCCGATAAAATTTCGGGCTCTGTTACCTTATCAATAAGCACCAGAATAGCCAGGATGCGCTCAAGAAGCTTATCAGTATTATTCATTTGCTTTGCTGTCCTGGTGTAGGTCAGCAAATCACCAGTCATGACCATTTCCTTGAAGGCATGGGTTTCGGTTTGACCTTCCACAACCTTGGTGAAGATCGGGTTGAGACCCTTATCCTGCAGTTTGCCGATTTCCTGCAATAACGTGCCTATGCTGGTAGGCTTCTGGATTTTCAGATAGTCAAGTATGCTCTTTACGTCTTCCTCAAACGTCGGAGCCTTACCCGTTATATTCTTTGCGAGGTGCTGTGCCAGCGGGTCGCTGGAGTTCATGAAGTCGTTGTAAAAAATTTCTTTGTACTTCGTATCAACATTATTAACGTAGCCATTATCGTCCATGGAATGCGTATCGTACCAGGTTCCGAAGGCATACATAAAGAAGTCATCACCGGGATTGACGCTGGGGGCCATCCACGCAGCATCTTTGAAAGGTAAATTCTGTTCCTGCTGTCCAGGAGACACGGGGTTGTCACTATTCTCATCAACACAAGACGTTAATGAAAGGCTGGTGAATAGGATGGTAGCCATCATCCATTGAATTCTTTTCTTCATATTCTTTGGCTTTTAATAAACAAGTTATAGTTACAAATTCTTACCAAATCTTCACGCGGTCCTCTGGGGCGACATAAATCTTGCCACTCTTCACGTTGAACAGTCTGTACCAGTCGTCGAAGAGCGTTACGACGCCATTCACACGATTGATGGCGGAGGAATGATCATCATTGAAATAGGCATTCTGTAATTGCTCAAGACTATAGGAGCCCTGCCAATGCATGGCATAATGGAGGAAGAACTCCTGACAAGCCAGGTCTAAGGCCTCGCCACTCAGGCCATCCTTCTCCTTCTGCTGCTTGAAGAGCTCATAGGCGAGCGTTACGCCGCCATAGTCGGCCATATTCTCTGTCAAGGTAAACCGGCCGTTAGCCGTCTGACCAGGGAAGGCCTCCAGACGATTATAGAGGGTAATCATCTTATCCTGCTTTTCTTTGAACTTTGCAGCATCCGCAGGCGTCCACCAATTCTTTTTATAACCTCTCGCGTCGTACGTTGCTCCGTTGGCATCAAAGCCATGGGTCATCTCATGACCAAAAACAAAATTCGCCATTTGACGGACGTACACATCATTCTTAGGATACATCTCTTCGCTGATATATATAGGGAAGATGACGAGGGCATTGTTACTAGGACTATAAAATGCATTCAGGGCACCATACCACCTATTATATTGAACGCTGGCCATAGGAAAGTCCTCCACCTTTTTGCCGAGCAGAGACTTTTGCTTGTTTGCCATGTTCTGCTGCATGAGGGAAAGTGCATCCTCAACCAGTGTATTCTTTTCATCCAGCGTAAACTCACCATCAATAAAGCGGTCGGGCACGCCTACATTGAACTTCATGGCCTTCAGCTTGTCAAGTGCAGCCTGACGGGTGGCGTCGCTGAGCCAGTCGAGCTTCTCCAAGCGCTTCTGGAACACCGTGCGCAGTTCCTCCAGACTGGCCGTGCAAACCTCCACCTGGTTCTGGCCAATTCTCTGCATAGTATCATGAGTCAGCCTGTTCATCATAAGAGGAGCTATGCTGGAAAACATGCGGAACATTTCACGGTTTATTACTGTTTCCGTTGAGTTTTTATAATAAGCCTTGAAAAAGTCGCTGGCTTTCATAACAGCATAGTATCGCATGTAGTCGTAGCCAAAGGTGAGGCCGTCTTCCTCTTTCAGGAAACCTTCAACGTCTTTCATATATGACTTAAACGCATCTGAATTGTTAAGAATACTATGTTCGCCCAGATTGAAAGCTGCTGTGAGCGCCTCCGGGCTGATTTCATCCTTGACGGCATCAGCACGCGTACCACTGGGCCGCGCGATGTCCTTGGCTTCGATATATTGCGGCATGCTCACCATCCCTGGATCCTTACCATGAATGCCAGAGCCCTCAAGCTGGAGAGAACTGGCTGCCTCGTCCTGAGAATAACAGCCGTAAAGGTATTCCTCGAATGCCAGAATTTTTTTCGCGCGAGCAGCGAGACCTATCAGATACTCATCAGGATTCGACTTGATCTTCTCGGGCTCTGCTATCACATCAATAGATCCCAGTACATTCATGATTGTATTAAGATAGGTATCTTTTGTGTTCTGTTGTATTGCTCTCTTGCTATCTGTCAGCAAATCACCGATGAATACCATTTCCAAAAAAGCATGGGTTTCTTCATGGCCTTCCACTAGTTTGGCGAAGAACGGGTTGAGACCCTTGTCCTGCAGCTTGCCGATTTCCTGCAGTGACGTGCCTATGCTGGTAGGCTTCTGGATTTTCAGATAGTCAAGTACGCTCTTGACGTCTTCCTCAAACGTCGTGGCCGGCGCCTTTATATTCTTGACAAGGTGCTGTGCCAGCGGATCGCTGGAGTTCATGAAGTCGTTGTAGAGCATATCAGAATACTTCCGGGCAATATTGAAGACGTAACCGTTATCATCCTGGGCATGCGTCTTGTCCCAGGTTCCAAAGACATACATATAGAAATTATCACCGGGATTGACACTGGGATCCATCCATGCAGCATGGATGAAAGGTAATTTCTGCTCCTGCTTCTGCCCCTGCTCCTTCTCACCAGGAGACACGGGGTTGTCACTGTTCTCATCAACACATGATGTCAATGAGAGACTACTGAATAGGACGGCAGCCATCATCCATTGAATTCTTTTCTTCATACTCTCATTCAGTTATATTAATAGATTAGTTTTACTTAAATACAAGTCGGGATGTGGGCAGACCCTTGGCCGATACGGTCAACGTAGCCTTGCCTCGCTTGCCAGTATGGCGGACAACTGCCAGCGCACGTCCCTGCCAGACGCGATGGGTATTGTCGAAATACGGGTCTTCATCCTTGACGTCGGCATTGCCTGCAGCAAGCAACGTAGCATTGCCGCTGACTGCGAAAGTCAGCTGGTCGCCAGCAGTTGGTACTACCCTACCCTCGCCGTCAACGATCTCGACAGTGATGAAGGCAAGACCATTCTCCGAGAGAGCAGTCTTGTCGGCAGTCAGACGAATGGCAGCTGGCGTGCCTGCCGTCTGTATCTCGCATTGCTCAGTGCCAGCCACAGCGCGCAGCGTGCCTGTCTGATAAGGCAGGGTGAACGTAGCCTTCATCTCTGCTGTCGCCTGCTCTCCAATGAGTTGGTCATTCAGATAGAGACTGACCTTCGGCTCTCTGGTATAGACCTCAACCTCAATGGGTTTTCCCTCCCATCCTGGCCAGTTCCAACTGTCTGTAGTAGGCCACGTGCTCCACATCGAGGTCTTCACCTTCCCGTGATAGCCGTCCGGCTCACGCACGGCCATATACGTCTTTCCACCATTCCACAACAAAGAACGATAGTAGCTGACGGGCTTGCGCTTGCCTGTCAGATCGACATCGCCGCAATAGGCAGCATGCCAGGGATAGAGCGGACGTTCCCACGACTCTCCCGGCACCTCACCCTCGTAGTAATAGCGCCCGATGCCAGATTCTCCGAGGTAGTCGAGTCCTGTCCACACGAAGTCACCGAAGATATAGCTGTGATCCATCGTCATGCGGTAGTTGCTCCAGGCATCACGGGGATAGCTCTCCGTCTGCATCATCATACGACTGGGCACGCGCTCATGGTCGCCCTCCGCCTTGAATATCAGATAGTTATAACCTACGATATCGTGTTCCGCCGCCAACGGGTCGTAGATATCCCAGTCACGATCCCACGCAGCCAGCGCAGAGGTGACAGGACGACGCTGAGGATCGAGCTCGCGGATACGTGTGGCCAGAAGATGAGCCGTTTTCACCACCTCGATCTTCTTGCGCTCGATGACCTCGTTGCCGATGCTCCAGCAGAAAATGCTGGGGTGCAGCCGATCACGACACACCATCGCATCCACATCACGCTGCCACCACGCATCAAAAAGAGTTGAGTAGTCATAGACATTCTCGTTCTTATGTTCGCGCCAGCCGTCGAAAGCCTCATCGATCACCAGCAGTCCCACCTCGTCGCAAGCCTTCAGAAAAGCCTCCGAAGGCGGATTGTGGGAGGTGCGCACGGCATTGAAGCCTGCCTCCTTCATCAAGCGGGCCTTGCGATACTCAGCCTCATCATAGGCTGCGGCACCCAGGATACCATTATCATGGTGCAGACAGGCACCGTTCAGTTTGATCGGCTTGCCATTAAGCAGCAGTCCTCGCTCAACATCGTAGTCGATGGTGCGGATACCATAGCTGACATTCAGTTTGTCACCACCAGGCACGGCGAGTTCAGCCTCATAGAGATAAGGATCATCGGGCGACCACAGGCGAGGTGCCTCCACCTCGATGGTGCGCTCCAACGGATAGGACGTCCCATCTTCCCGGATAACCGTCGCACTGAGGTTCACGTGATGGATATCCGGCGTCGTCACCCGTATGCTCCAGTCGTCGATATAGGTCTTCGGCGTCGTCACGAGCCACACGTTGCGATAGATGCCAGAACCGGAGTACCAGCGGCAGTTCTTCTGCTGAGCGTTATCGACACTGACCACAATCTCATTGCGCCCTATATTAATATAAGGTGTGGCATCCACCCAGAACGATGAGTAGCCATAGGGCCACCCTCCAGCCTTGTGACCGTTGACGAAAACCTGGGAGTTCATATAGACACCCTCGAAATAGAGGCGTATCTTCTTTCCCGCATAGGCCTTGCCAAGCGTCAGCGTACGCCGGTACCACCCCTTGCCCGTAGGCAGATAGGCACCGTCGTTGCCCGCAGGTGCATTGACGTCGAAACGATGACAGATACTCCAGTCGTGGGGCAAGGTGACGTTTTGGGCCTTTGTAAAGTCACTGTCGTTCTGTACAAACTGCCACTGGTCGTTGAGCAAATGCTTGCGCGGCAGAGAGGTTGCCGCTGTCACGATGGTCGTTACTGCCAATAACAAGGCTGCCACCATCATTCTGATAAAGACATGGGGATTAGTCATAGTGTAATAAGTTAATAAGTCTTTGGATTTTAGGTTGTTAGTCTCGTCTTTTAAGGATTATACATGTCCTTGCAGTAGAAAGCCATGATGTCGTCGAGCATGCGCTTGGCCTCGACAGCCGGACTGTCGGGGTCAAGCGCTATGGCCTGGATATAGTTGTTGATGGCCTCGTGCCACTGGCCGCGCTTCCTGGCTTCATTGCCCTGCTGATAAAAGGCCTCAGCAGCAGCCACCTTCTCACTATCCATTACTTATAGTATTCCTTCTTGCCTGCAGCAAGGGTATTCTTCATCAGCGAGCAGATGGTCATCGGACCTACGCCGCCCGGCACTGGGGTGATATAAGAGCACTTAGGTGCCACCTCGTCGAACTTCACGTCGCCGTTCAGACGGAAGCCGCTCTTCTTCGTGGCATCGGGCACACGCGTCGTACCCACATCCACGATCACAGCCCCCTCCTTCACCATATCGGCTGTCACGAAATCGGGCTGTCCGATGGCAGCGATGATGATATCGGCCTCACGGCACTCTTCCTTCAGCGTCTTCGAGCGCGAGTGGCATACGGTCACCGTCGCGTCGCCATACTGCTTCTGCATCATCAGCTGGGCCATAGGCTTGCCAACGATGTTAGAACGTCCGAGAATGACGCACTTCTTACCCGAGGTCTCTATATTATACCTTTTTAATAAGGTAATGATACCCAGCGGCGTGGCTGAGATGAAACAGGGCAGTCCGATAGCCATGCGCCCCACGTTGATGGGATGGAACCCATCTACGTCCTTACGGTAGTCGATGGCCTCGATGATCTTCTGCTCGTCGATATGCTTCGGCAAGGGCAGTTGCACGATGAATCCATCGACATCCTCGTCCTTGTTCAACTTATCGACACACGCCAGCAGCTCGGCCTCGGTGACATCAGCCTCGAAACGGATGAGTGTCGATTTAAAGCCGCAGGCCTCACAGGCCAGCACCTTGTTCTTCACGTATGTCTCCGAGCCTCCATCGTGGCCCACGAGCACGGCTGCCAGATGGGGCTGCTTGCCGCCACGGGCCATAATCTCCTTTACCTCTTCGGCAATCTCAGCCTTGATGGCTGCCGCCGTTGCTTTTCCGTCTATCAGTTGCATACTATTTTCTGTTTACGGTTTACAGTTGATTACTTCTAAAGGCAGTATCTTCAGAACGGCTTGCCAGCATATCATCTGTAAACTGTAAACCGTCAACTGTAAACGAGGAACTACATCTTCGGCATTCCGCCCTTCATGGCCTTCATCGCATTGGCCATCTGCGCCATCTTCGAAGAGTTCATGCCAGCCACCATCCGCATCATCTTACGCGTCTGGTCGAACTGCTTCATCAGACGGTTCACGTCCTCCAGCTTCGTACCCGAACCCGCAGCGATACGCCTGCGGCGGCTCTGGTTGATGATGTCCGGATTCTGGCGCTCCTTCGGTGTCATCGAGTTGATGATGGCCTCGATGCCCTTGAAGGCATTATCATCGATATCGAGGTCCTTGATCTGCTTGCCCACACCTGGAATCATCGCTGCCAGATCCTTGATGTTACCCATCTTCTTAACCTGCTGTATCTGGGCCATGAAGTCCTCGAAGTCGAACTTGTTCTTGCGGATCTTCTTCTCCAGGCGCTTGGCCTCTTCCTCGTCGTACTGCTGCTGGGCGCGCTCCACGAGACTGACGATATCACCCATGCCGAGGATACGGTCGGCCATACGCTCAGGATGGAACACGTCGATGGCCTCCATCTTCTCACCCGTACCCACGAACTTGATAGGCTTCGTGACCACCGTACGGATAGAGAGGGCTGCACCACCACGGGTATCACCGTCGAGTTTCGTCAGCACCACGCCGTCGAAGTCCAGACGGTCGTTGAACTCCTTGGCCGTATTCACGGCGTCCTGACCAGTCATCGAATCGACCACGAAGAGGGTCTCATTGGGATTGATGGCCTTCTTCAAGGTCTCAATCTCATTCATCATCTCCTCATCGACAGCCAGACGACCGGCGGTATCGACGATGACCACGTCGTAGGCCTTTGCCTTGGCCTCCTGGATGGCGTGGTTGGCAATCTCCACCACGTTCTTGTTGTCAGGCTCCGTATAGACGGGTACGCCTACGTTCTCTCCCACTACCTTCAATTGTTCGATGGCAGCCGGACGATACACGTCGCAGGCCACGAGCAGCGGCTTCTTATGATTGCGTGTCTTGAGCAGGTTGGCGAGTTTACCGCTGAACGTGGTCTTACCAGAACCCTGCAGACCCGACATCAGGATGATGCCGGGGGCACCCGGACGGCCCTCGACCTTCAGTTCCGAAGCCTTGCCACCCATCAGTTCGGCCAGCTCGTCGTGTACGATCTTCACCATCAGCTGGCTCGGCTTCACGGCGGTCAGCACGTTCATACCCATCGCCTTCTGCTTCACGGTGTCCGTAAACGACTTTGCCACCTTGAAGTTCACGTCGGCATCAAGCAGTGCACGGCGCACGTCCTTCAGGGTCTCGGCTACATTGATCTCGGTGATCTTACCCTCACCTTTCAGAATCTTAAACGATCTCTCAAGTCTGTCACTTAAATTCTCAAACATACTACAATTGTTCTTTCTTTTTGTTTATTGTTTAAAGTTTATAGTTTATAGTTGATTACCCTGCAAGCTCTTCTGCCCAAAGAACATATCATCTATAAACTATAAACATTAAACTATAAACTATAAACCATTATATCACCTCGTATCCGAACTTCTCGCAGAGTGCCAGACTCATCTCCTTCAGCTTGAACTTCTGGATCTTGCCCGATCCCGTCAGCGGGAACTCATCGATGAAGAACACATACTTCGGAATCTTATAGCGGGCAATCTTGCCGCGACAGAAGTCCTGCACCTCCTCAGGCTCCATCTTCACACCAGGCTGCAGGATGATGAAGGCACCCACGGCCTCACCGTATTTCTTCGAGGGCACGGCAGCCACCTGCACGTCCTTGATGCCGGGCATGTGGTAGAGGAACTCCTCAATCTCGCGCGGATAGATATTCTCACCGCCTCGGATGATCATGTCCTTGATGCGGCCCGTGATGCGATAGAATCCGTTCTCGTCCTTCACGCCGAGGTCACCTGAGTGCAGGAATCCGTTCTTGTCGATCACCTCAGCCGTTGCCTGCGGGTTCTTATAGTAGCCCTTCATCACGTTGAAGCCTCGGCAGCACATCTCGCCCTGCACACCTACGGGGCACTCCTCACCCGTCTCCGGATCGAGCACCTTCACCTCTACGAAGGGATAGTCGCGGCCCACGGTGGTGCAGCGCTGCTCGAACGAGTCGTTCAGACAGGTCTGTGTCATACCGGGCGACGACTCTGTGAGTCCATAGACGCTCGTGATCGTCATGAACATCTTCTCCGACACACGCTTCATCAGCTCGATAGGACAAAGCGAACCGGCCATGATACCTGTGCGGAGACAGCTGACGTCGAACATATTGAACATCGGATGGTCCAGCTCGGCGATAAACATCGTAGGCACACCATAGACGGCGGTGCAACGCTCCTTATGTATAGAGGCCAGCACCACCAGCGGGTCGAATTTCTCCACCATCACCTCGGTACAGCCGTGGGTCAGACAGTTCATCGTGGCGAGCACCACGCCGAAGCAGTGGAACAGCGGCACGCAGACACAGAGCTTGTCGTCCTGCGTGAAAGCCATGTTCTCACCCGTGAAGTAGCCGTCGTTGGCGATGTTAAAATGTGTCAGCATCACACCCTTGGGGAAGCCCGTCGTACCCGACGTATATTGCATGTTGCAGACATCGTGGCAGGTGACGTTCTTCTTCATCTCGTCAAGTTCCTCGTCCTCGATATTCTGTCCAAGCAGCAGCAGTTCGGCGGTATTGAACATACCGCGATATTTCTCCATGCCGATGAACACCACATTCTTCATGTGGGGGAAGCGCTCAGAGTTCAGGTGGCCGCGTTCGCAGTTCTTCAGCTCGGGCAGCATCGTGTAGGTCATATCCACGTAGTTACAGTCCCACGTGCCGTCAGTGATACAGAGGGTATGCATGTCGGAGTCCTTGCACAGATACTCCAGCTCGTTCTGCTTGTAGTTCGTGTTCACCGTCACCAGCACGGCACCGATCTTCGCCGTCGCATAGAGGAACGTCAGCCAGTCGGGCACGTTCGTTGCCCAGATACCCACGTTCGAACCTTTCTTCACACCGATGGCAATCAGACCCTTGGCGAGGTTATCGACGCGCTCGTTGAACTTGCTCCACGTGAAGCGCAGGTCACGGTCTGAATATACGATGTATTCCTTGTCGGGCGTCTTCTCAGCCCAATACTCCAGCCACTGTCCGAGGGTACGCTCTGAGAGCTGATAGCCCTTACTGCCCGTCTCTGCGGGGTATGTCCTGTCTGGCAGCGGACGGCCTGCCATATCTAATTTCACGCTACTCGTTTCCATTCTTCAATCTTTCAATCCTTCAATCCTTCAATTCTTCAATCCTTCAAGTCTTCAGAATGGGATATACACGAGTGCGAGGATCTTGGCCGACTTGCCGAGGGCGCCGTGCAGATGATGCTTCACAATCGAGTCGTAGTAGATCGAGTCGCCAGCCATCAGGGTATATTTCTCCTTGCCGTATTCCAGCTCAATCTCGCCCTCCATCACGTAGATGAACTCCTCACCCTCGTGGGCCGAGAGCTTATAGTCGAGCGAGTCCGTAGGGTTGATGTCGATGATAAACGGCTCCATGTGGCGACCGGCCTTCTGCTGTGCCAGCGGGTGATACTCCATGTGCTTGCGGGCATCGGTGGCACCGTTTGAGAAGCTGATGCTGCTGTCGCGCTCACGGTCGGCAGCACGGGTCACGACGGGCCCCAGCGAGTCGTTGTCGTCCATGAATGTACCCAGACGCACACCCAGTGCACGGGCTATCTTGATCAGCGGCCCCAGTGAGGGCAGGTTCTGATCGTTCTCAATGCTGTTAATCTGCTCCACAGAGAGACCTGTGCTCTCTGCCACCTCCTCGATCGAGAGGTTCTTAGTTTCCCGGAGTCCCTTGATCTTGGAACCCACATAAGTGTTAGTGTTGGACATATCTATAAACTTTAAACTATAAACCCTAAACTATAAACCCTAAACTATAAACCCTAAAATACTCTAAACTGTAAACTGTAAACTATAAACTGTAAACCATAAACAGATAAAAGTACTTTTGGGGCGCAAAATTACAACAAAAAAACGAGACTCACAAACTTTGAGCCTCGTTTTTATATAAATAAGGTGAAAACGTTGACGCCGTCAGGGTTCCTTGCGCATCGAGAACTCGCAGCCGCAGTACTGCTGATTATAGAACTCGTATTCCTTCAGCAACTGGTTGCGGCGATCCTGAAGGCCGCCCTTGCGCCAGTTCTGGTCCCAAAACGTCACGCCCTCCACCGCCTGTTCTGCCAGATGGCCGGCCCGTTCTATCTGATCCAGACGCTTCCAACGGCTCGAAGCCAACGTGGTCGTGAAATAGCGGATACCGAGTTCCCGGGCCTTCCTCGCAGCTGCCGTCAGCCGCAGCGTGAAACACAGTTCACAGCGCTGTCCGCGCTCAGGCTCACCCTCCAGTCCGCACACGTCCTGCCGCCACCCTTCGTGGTTGTAGTCGCCGTCAATCCAGCTCAGCCCAAGGCTTTCCGCATGGCGCTTGCTTTCCTGCTTGCGGATCTCGTATTCCTCGCGAGGGAAGATATTCGGATTGTAATAGAAAATCGTAGGCCGCACATCATGCTGCACCATCCACTCGACAATCGCCGAGGAACAGGGTGCACAACAGGCATGCAACAACACCTCATCACATCCCTCTGGAACTATGATAGCCGGTTTTTTCATCCTTTAAAGTCCCCGTGCCTTCCAGATACGGTCCTTCGCAGCGTTGATTTCCTGGAACTTCTTCTCAGCCGCCTTCCTCACGTCCTCGCCCAGTGCAGCCACCTTATCAGGGTGATGCTCTAAGGCCAGCTTGCGGTAGGCCTTCTTCACCTCGTCGTCTGTCGCATTCGGACTCACGCCGAGCACCTTGTAGGCATCCTCCAGCGTGTTGCCTTCCAGATGGAGCATCGAGTCCACCTCACTCTCGCACAGTCCCATCCACAGGGCGCACTCCTTCAGGGCCGTGATCTCACTCTGGGGCACCTTGCCGTCGGCCTGCGCCACCATCACGAGGTAGTTCAGCAACTGCAGCCGTTGCGAGTAATCCATCTGCTGGTTGATCTGAGCACAGCATTGTCTCACGGTCTGCTTGAACTGCTGCCAGCCCTCGCGCTTCTGTTCGTCGAAGAGCTTGTTCAGTATCTCGTTACCCTGACTGACGGCCTCGTTGCCGAAGTTCTGGCGCAGCATCTGGCGCACCAGCTCCATCTCCGAGTGCATCGCCTTGCCGTCAGCTTTGATGATATACGATGAAAGCACCAGCAGCGAGAAGAGAAAACTGTTGCGCTGTCCCTGCTGCATGCGCTGGCGATAAGCCTGCTGATAAGCCTCATTGAACTGCTGGAACGACTGTCTGCGCCAAGCATCGTCACGTTCGGAGCCTGCGCCCCACGTGCCAGAGTTCTGGGGACTATTCACGCCATCCAGCATCGAGTCGAAGAGCGACCCCACGAGGATTCCTGCCAACGCACCAAGCGGTCCACCAGCCATCCAACCAATGAAACCGCCAATCCACTTGCCTGCTGCCATCGCCTACTTCTTGATGAGCGAGGCTACCCACAGGATAGCCACAGCACCGACAATCGCCGTGCCAAGCTGTCCTAAAATGCCGCCCCAGGAGATACCCAGCTGTTCAAACAGCCAGCCGCCCACGAGACCGCCAAAGAGACCCAGCACCAGATTCATAATGAAGCCGAAGCCGCCGCCTTTCATCAACTTGCCGGCACAGAAGCCAGCCAGACATCCAATAATTATAGAACCAATTAATCCCATATTTTTACGTTACCATTAAAGTTTCTGGGTGCAAAGATAGTGCAAATTGAGAGAAATACCAAATTTATTTGGATATTTCCGAAATGCAGCCTATTTTCGAGGTTTACCTCAAAGGTACGAATTAGTGAGAAGAAAACCAAAAGTTTTTTGAGTTTTCTCGAACGTGAGTACCTTCGAGCGAAGCTCAAAGATAGTGCTACTCTAAAAAAGATAGTGCTACTCTAAAAAGAATCGCTGGAATTCACTCTCGAAATTTGGAGTAAGAACATCCTTGCCAATAGCGTCGCGAATCTCCTGCACAGTCCAAAAACGACCACCGTCAAGCTCGTCGGCAGAAGGGCACACGGGACCGTCGTAGATAGTCTTGTGAACATACACAAGCTCACTCTCCCTCTGGCTGTTGAATACATACTTTCCGACGGACTCCGGCTTGAAGTCCAGAATGCCGAGTTCCTCACCCACCTCACGCTGCAAGGCCTGCTCGGGCGTCTCGCCGTAGTCGATATGTCCGCCAACGGAAGTGTCCCACTTGGCGGGCTGGATATCCTTCCACGCCGGACGCTTCTGGAGATAGACCTCACCACGGGAATTGAACACATGCAGGTGGACGACGGGATGCAACAGATGGGATCCGTTGTGACAATCGCCACGGGTAGCCGATCCCGTGACATTTCCCGCCTCATCGACGATAGGAAATATTTCCTGATTATTATCTTTCATTGTTTGTTATTTAAATTTTCAACCAAATCTCTGGGCAGGGTGATGATTTTCAACCGCTGGTACCAAATGCGATTTGAACCTGCAAACTGCTTCTTCGTATGGCTGCTGATAAAGTAATAGCTCGCCGTATATTCGTCCATCATTTCCAGAAATACCTTCTTGATGCGCGAACACTTCTCATTAATTGCATTGTCGAGCGGATCCACAAGATGGCTCACGCCCTCAATCACCTTTTCTTTATCCATCAGCTTTGCCGTAGCCATATAGTATCTCGTCAACTCCTCGCGATACTCCACGAGCCGCTTGAATTCGATGCCCTCCGGATGAGCCAGGAAAAGCAGATAGACAGCCTTGTGCACTGGCTGCAGATCCACCTCCTTGTGATAGTCTTCTAAGATAAACCTATAGTCCTCCGTGATAATCAGACGACTCAGTTTCCCCTTTGCAGCCTCTATCCTAAGCTCTTCCAGCAAGGGCACACCAATAGCTTGCAACAGCAAGTCTGTGCGCCCGCTGTTATACAATTGCACAGCCAGCACCTCTACCTGCCTGGCAATCTCCTCTGGTGTTTGTGGCTGTCCTGTCATTCCGTAACTTCCTTCATCAGATTTTTCAACCACACCGTCCATTTACCGACCATCGAACTCTCACCCCGTACAGGCTTCTCGATGCCTTCTGCTACAGGTTCTACTATTGGCTCAGGCTCTTGAACGGGTGCAGGCTCAGGCTCTGGTGCACGCTCAACATCAAAAGGAATCGTCAAGTCTTTTGCTATCACCTCACCAACTTTCTTTACGGGCTTATACAACAGATTGATCATATCCTCATAGAAAGCATCATCGCTATCATGCACATCCGCCTGCACCTCCTTGCGGGCATCGTCCTCCAAGCCAGTAGCCAGAATCGTCACCTTGGCGTCTTCCCCCAGTGTGTCGTCCGTAGAAGTTCCCCATATCACACTGATATTCGGGTTCAGCTGATCAAAGAAATCATCTATCTCCTGCATCTCTCTCACGATGATAGGATGCTCTGAGCTGGCATATATATTAAAGAGGATACGCTTGGCCTTCCCGATATCGTTACCATAGAGCAAAGGCGAATTAAGCGCATCGATAATGGCCTTCTCCACACGGTGCCCACCGCAGGCACGCCCCATCGCCATGATAGCGCCTCCACCATCCTTCATCGTTGCCTCCACATCACGGAAGTCAAGGTTGATGCTCCCTTCGCTGTGGATCGTGATAAGTTCAGAAATTCCTTTTACGGCATCCTTCAGGATATTGTCTGCTCTCCCAAAAGCCTCCTGCAACGAGATGTCAGAGTCGGCATATACATCACAGATCCGCTCGTTGTTGATGATGAGCAAAGCGTCTACATATTTCCTCATCTCATCCACTCCCTTGAGTGCCTTGATGATCTTCTGCTTCTTCTCGAAGAAAAAAGGGATGGTCACCACGCCTATCGTCAGCAATCCCATCTCCTTCGCCATCTTAGCGATGACAGGAGCCGACCCTGTACCAGTTCCGCCCCCCATGCTGGCAGTGATAAACACCATCTTGGTGCCATCACTCAGAACCGCCTTCAACGAATCTGCGCTCTTCTCAGCCTCCGACTTGCCGATTTCCGGGAAGCCTCCAGCACCAAGTCCCTCCCCCATCAGCACCTTGACGGGAACAGGAGAACCCTTCAAAGACTGGCTATCCGTATTACAGGCAGCAAAGGTCACGCCAGCCACGTTCTCGTTGAACATATTCCTGACGGCGTTACAGCCTCCGCCACCTACGCCCACTACCTTGATGATGCCCTGCATTGTATCTTTTACATCACCGAAAAAAGGTATTATATCTTCACCCATATTGATCTGTTGTTTATTACCGCCTGCAAAGATAGACAATATTTACTACATATCCAAATCTTCGCAAGGCTTGCGAAGAAACTATTTGAATAAACTTCCTCATCCTGTTCAATAAATCTTTCTATAGCCGCCACCATTAAACTCTCTGCGCATTTGCAACTCGAAAGATTATTCCCAGACGACTAACTCACAAGGAAGTGCGATTTTCTTAGCTCCGCCACGTGGCCCTTTTATATAATAGTGTTCAGCCAGAGAACTGCCAAGCATGGCGGAAAAAGTCTTTCTTATTCTTGCGCACTTCTCATTAATCGAGTTCAAAAGAGGATTGGTAACATCCTCTATGCTTTGGATAGCCCTATCCGTCAACCCCCATGGTCTAACTCTATCATATATCCTTGTCAGCTCTTCACGATAGCCAGGCAATTCTTTGAACACGATACCCTCTGGGTGTGAGAGGAACAGCAGATACACGGCCTTCACCAACGGCTCCATACGGACCTCTTTACGCCCATCACCGAAAAATATCCTGTAGTCCTTGCTGACGAACAACTGATGCATCGCCTGACTACTGAACAATTGAGAAACTATCTCTCTTTCGCTCATACCATAGTCTCTGAGCTTCTGCACCTTTTCCTTTATGTCACTGATAAGGATTGAACAATCAACTTGCTTCAATTTCTCGTTTTCTGTGTCTTTCGTGTGTTTCATAGTTTATCGTGTTTTTGGAATAATTTTGTTAATCATGGTGTCAGGCGGTCATCCTGCTGTAAACTCCTGCCTCTTAATCAGGCGAAGCAGGTAGTCCACAGCCTTGGGAGCCTTCTCACGAGCAGTTCGTAACTTCTCTGTAAACTCCCCTTCTGTCATGTCGCCGTTGAAGTTATCCACCAACTCCCGTGGTTCATCCGAAGACTTTACCAGCACAAGTCCCTTTCGCTTCATCAGCATACGGAGCGACAGAATGCCTCTATCGTACTTGGGCTTGGCCTTGATCAGTTCCTGCATCAGATTCAGGCCCGGATCCCCGATATACAGTTCGTTGAGCATGGCTATCGAGTAGAGCACCTTCGCATCAGGCGTGGACATGTCGAACACGTCGCCCATCAGCACATTCACAGCGTCTGCCTCCTGATAGCGTTCCAACTTCGTCAGACAACGCGACTTCACATAGAGTGCCTCCTGACACTGATGCTGTGCCAACACACTGTCCGCATATTGCAAAGCCTGCTCATACTTGCCAGCATAGAGGCTCAGCAATGCCACCAAGAACCGCGGTGCCCAGTGGTCTGCCGCCATCAGCGAGGCAGGCACCTCACTGATACTGCCAAACAATTCCTCGTCGCAGATGACGGTATCGAGGAACCGCTTCGTCTGCTGCATGGCCTCCTTGATGTCACCTGCCGCCGCCTTCTTCTGCACCAGCATCAAATACTGCTTGGCAGCCTCATCGTAGTCGTGATGACTCAACAACCGATAGACAGCCTTTCCACTTTCTATCTCGCTATTGATGACCTGTTCGTCGTTATAGCCATTGGCATACGACAGCACCTCACGGCTCGTATGAGCATACTGAGGGATGATGGGACGAGAGAGGAATAAGCCACTCAACGAACGCACACGGCTCAGAGCCACATAGAGTTGACCAGCGGCAAACATGCCTCTGCTCAGATCAAGGTAGAGTTTGTCAAACGTCATACCCTGACTCTTATGCACCGTGATGGCCCATGCCAGTCGGAGCGGATACTGGGTGAAGGTGCCCTGAAGCTCCTTCTTCATCTTACGGCTCTCACGGTCATACTCATAGCTATACGACTCCCACGAGCAGTTAGGCACCACATAGGTATCACCACCTTCAACAGTTACCTTTATCTCGTCCTTCGTCAACTTGGTTACATTACCGATGGTACCATTCACCCAACGCTTATGCGGATCGTTGCGAGTAAACATCACCTGGGCACCCACCTTCAGTTTCATGGTTTTATCCACAGGGAAACGCTTCTCCTCGAACTTTCCCGTCACTGTACCCTCATAGGTATATTCCTCGGTCTCAATCTCAGCCAATCGCTGCTGATTGATGGTGTCAGCAGTCCTGTTGATTGAGGCCAGTGTGATCACCATCCCATCCTCTTTTGTTGGCTGACAGACGCGCTCGTTCAGGTGCATCAGGTTCTCTGGTGTCGTCTTGTTAAGCCGCACGTTCTCCAAAATCTGCAGGAACTGCCCGTCCTCCTGCCGATACACTTTCTGGAACTCGATCTTCACCAACCTCATCCGCTTGATAACATCTGCCTTGTAAAAGAAGAAGTCATCCGTATGGTAGAGGTCGTGCAGCAACTCTTTCTCTTCCCTCCTACTGGCCACAGGCGGCAACTGGAACATGTCGCCCACGAAGATCACTTGCTTGCCACCGAATGGCAGCGATGAGCGCAGTGTCTTCCGCATCGTATAGTCGATAGCATCGATGATGTCGCAGCGCACCATCGACACCTCATCTATAATGATGGTGTCGGTATGGATGAGCGTCAGGATGCGGGCCTCGCTCATCTTGCCCATCGTGCCAGGCGTGCAGACATCCATCGGCAACCCGAAGAAAGAGTGAATGGTATCGCCACCTGCCAGGATAGCTGCCACGCCCGTTGGTGCCAGCGTGATAAACTGCTTGTCCACCATCTGCTGCACCTTGCGGAGGAAAGTCGTCTTGCCTGTTCCTGCCCTACCGGTAAGGAAGAAACTACTGTTCGTGTTGGCTATCAGCTCGAAAGCCATCAACTGCTGCTTGTTCTCTGTGTCGATCATGTTCTGTGTCATCTATGTATCCTCCATTGTTTTAGTGCTGCTCAAGTTTGGGCAGTATCTGGGTTAAACGTGTGTTGAAGTCTGGGTCGAGGAAGCTCTTGTAGCATCCGCTGATCAGATCCTGAGCCTGCATGCCGATCTGCTCTGCAGGCACACTGATGCGCTGAGTTTTCATCACGCCAGTCAGATAGTCCTTCACCATCTGTTCAGACTCTTGGCGGATAAACGCCTCGTCGCGGAACTTTTTGTCATAGTCGCGCTTCTGGATGAGCTCCATCTTCTGCCCGTTGAAAGCATAGAGCTCGATGCTGTCGATGTATGTCCAGCTGTGGTACAGTCCAACCTTCTCCAGTACGACGATGCGGTCGCAGAAGCGGATGCCCCTATAGTAGCGGTGCCCGTTGCCACTCTCATATTCATCGCAGATGAACATCTTCTGACTGTCATCCCATACAGGGATATGAACGCGCGGATTACCAAATGACGGCAGTATGCTGTCAAACAGACCCTTGTTGATTGCCTTGCTCAGTGTTGCCATAGTCTTATTGGTTTTTAATGGTTTAACTTCATGTTATCTATGTCGCAGGCAGTAGCCGTTAGGCCAACTGCCTATGATGAGTTTCCTCCACCATGCCTCTTGCAAAGCTTGCAAGTTCATTATCGCAGACGTGAGCCCCCTGCAGCTTGAGCAGACCCTCAAGATACCCTTTCAGCATCAAGATGCTCTGCTCCTTGGCGAAGTACTCGTCGAATATGCGATAGTCGCAGCCACCCCAGTACTTCTGGGCTATCAGCGTTGCCTTTGTACCATCAAAGGCGAACAGCTTGATGCCGTTCAGGAAGGTATGTATATACCCCTGTCCGAGGTCATAGTACACCACTAGCCTATTCGACAAGCGAATAGCTCTGTAGTACATATTCCCTGCTGCACTGGTGTACCCCTGCGACAGGAACACGTTCTTTGCTGCGTTGTATGTCACTTGCTCGCCAGAGAGTGCTGGCAGAGCCTTGGTTGCGATAGATTGTAGTGCTGTGTTATTCATATTTCTTCAAGATTTAAAGTCCCCACCACTTATCTTTTAGATTCTATTCTAGGATGGTTTCAGAGATTGAACTTTTCTTATTGTGAGAAGCGAATCAGAGGAAAATCATTGCATCAGCTGCAATCTCATCCAGCTCTGCCTGAAGCTGTAGAGATTCCATAAACATCTCATCTTCGATGTCCTATAGATCTGCCTGAAGCCGTAGAGATTCCATGAACATCTCATCTTCGATGTCCTCCAGTTCTGCTTGAAGTTGTAGAGACTCCATAAACATCCCATCTTCGACGTCCTCCAGCTCTGCTTGAAGTTGTAGAGACTCCATAAACATCTCATCTTCGACGTCCTCCAGCTCTGCCTGAAGCTGTAGAGATTCCATGAATATCTCATCTTCGATGTCCTCCAGTTCTGCCTGAAACTGTAGAGATTCCATGAACATCTCATCTTCAAGGTTAGCAACTTGGAACTTGATTCCGTTTTCCTGTGAATTCTGATTTTTCATACTATTATCAGTTATCGTTCCCACCACTAAGCCATTTGCAGCGTCAATCTCGAGGTGGTATCGATAATTGACGCTGCAAAGATAAAGCGATTTTCACAACCTTACAAGAGAAACAACCTTGTGAACGGTTCCGTTCTACTTGGAACCATTTTCAGCTTCTTCAATGAGTTTAATAGAAACGGCGAAGAAAGGGAAAATACCTTTTGTTTTCTCGTTTGTATTTTTATCATATCGAAGTATCTTTATTTTCTTCCCTAACAAATTATTCTGTTGTATGGTTTTGGGATTTAGGCAATACTTTCCACCTACATGATAATACCCTTTTCCACGCTGGACGATTCCTGTTATGTTCTCTTCTTGAACTAAATTTTCTTCTTTTTTCTCTAATTTAACGCATTTCTTAAGATTGTCTTCTTTGTTGGCATGTCCAGAAATATATGAGTTCATCCAATAAGCTATTTCACATAATTGTAAAGCCATACTAAAGATCAAATATTGAGAATTTAAGCCTTCTTTCGTAATTCTATTCTCTGCTTCTTGTATCTCTGTTTCACTCAACTTAGAATGAGAGTTTACATTTCCAAGATTGATTATTAATCCCATCATATTCTCAATATTTCTTGGAATGATTCTCTCCCCAGGAAGCCCGTATCTCATTCCTATTTTGTCTGCATCATTACCTTTTAGATACATATAACATTGATTTAGATTAACATTTTCCGAAGGAAAGAAATCATCTGGGATGATACCATATCTATTTGCTGCTCTGAATATGCATTCCAAAGCTTGTCGAAGAGGATTAAAATATAGCTTTGGAGTGAACGTTTGCTCTGTATAATGCATAAATTCTAGTATATCTACAATATCTTCGACGGCCTCATAACATCTTAAATCAGTCAATTGTTCAAAGGCATTATGATAGATAGTTTTTATATGAAAACGAGTTGACTTTGAAACTTCTTCTTTTAAATCTGCTATTAATTTGTTTTGTCCTTCTGCGTCTTTCTTATAGAATTTCCCAACTGATTTTTCAAACATTCTATCATCCATCAAGTCAGGCTGTCTAGTCAGAACAAAATAAGGTATATGTCTTTTTGTTTTCAACCTTTCTATCTGCCGGATAGCTTCATAAAGGCCATCAACATCAGCAACCTCATTAGTTGATGAATTATTGAAGGCTTTGGCATCCAGTATTACGGCATCCCAATATTTTAAATTACTCTCTAAGGCATCCATGCCCTCTCGACGAGTCTTGAATGCCTTGATATGTATCTTATGCCGCTTCTCACATATCTGTATGAAAGCCTTTCCAATTGTGTCCCACTCATCATCTATCCAGATGACATTGTATTCTTCTTTCTGCTCCATATTATATTGCTATTGGTAAATATATTCTAATGACAGTCCAGTCTCCATCCATGAAAACATCATAATCACCTTTATAATGCTTCAGGATTGATTTGACGACGTTTCCTCCCATGCCAGTACCTGCTGTTTGCCCAGCTTTTTCTCCTTTTATTCCATAGCGTAATCTGTTCAGGCCTTCAGGAAGAGGCATACCATTGTTGCGGAAATCAATCTGATACATTCCCTTCTCCGGATTGAAAGACAACACTATCTCAACTTCATAATCATGCCGATTATCATCTATAAAGCCGTGTTTTTGGGCATTACTTAAGATATTGCCAACAACCCTTTGAAAATCGTTTTTGGCAATCCATACTGTAGGGTGAATCTTTATATTCTGTTCATCAGTTATTCCATTGTATTTCTTATGACTAAGCAAAACATCAGCCACACTATTTTTATCCAACTGATAAGATAGTGTAAATCCGTTTACATTATTGGAATGCTGAAGACTTCCAAGATATTCATCAAGATCTATCAACTCAGGAGAACCAAAATGTTCTTCCTGACTTAAATGGTCGAGCATTTCGGACAATTCGTGAATTGTACTACGGAAATGGTCCAGTTGTTCTTCTATCTGTGGCCACAAATCGCGTTCTGTTTCACGATTTTCCACATAATACCTCATCAAGTCCTCGGTGTTTATCAAATCAAACACCTTTTGCCCCATATCATGCTTACGCATCCTAACCTCATTAATATACTCGGTCTTCATTGCTTGTACTTTATCACCGAGTTCATTGGTCACACTCTCTTCCTTCTTCATTCTGTAAAGCTCGTCACCGATGACACGCTTGTCTGTTGGGACAAGAATGTCATCCAAGTGAAATCCAATGCCATACTGCTCGTAAGCTATCAATTGCCTGTAAACAATTGGGAGTCTTAATAAGGCGGCCAGAGTATTGGCATCAACACCGTCTTTTGGACGAAAAACAATGATACCTTTACTAACAGCATACGGTTTGCCTGTTGACCGAACAATAGCCACACGAATCTCATACTTAAGCGAACATTCATAAAGAACGATATCGCTGTTTCCGCCAATGAACGTACACTCGCGATACTCTAAAACATGATGACCTTTCTTAGTGTTCATCTGAGCAAAAATAGAGTCTACGAATTTACCTTCCTTATTGAAGGCGTAGTCTTTACATCCTTCAACGAAAGTCGGATTGTTTGGACAATCAGCTCTCTTTACGGCTGTCATATCCATATCTCCAGTGAACAATGGAGTAAGATCGCTCATTGTAATCCACGGGGAATTTTCTGGCAAATCGTATTGTACGTCACGAACCAAGGTCGTTTCCAACGTACAAAGATTTGACAGGGGAACAGGATGCTCTGCTTCTGAAGGTCTTTCGATTGTGTACACTTGTGGCACAAGCAGGTTCTCGGAAAGCCTGTCAGAAGAAACCATCACTACTTTCCTTAACCCCGATGAAGGGTCATAGCCGCCATTCCGCATGATAGTATCCAGCATAGCATTATCGAAGAATTGCTTGAAATTCCTTTTGTCAGAGTCCTTGCTTGCAGTTCTAGCATCAATGAGTGTTACCTCACAATCTTTACGCCCTTTTACTGCAATCAGTAGGGAATAGTTGTCGTTCAACGTGTTACTGCTCATCACCTTGGGTATCTGAACAATCTCTTTAATAGCCTTGCTTTCTACAAGCATCTTCCTAAAGGATGCACAAACATCCTCAGTCTCTCGGATGTCATCCAACTCTTTAGTTGTCCTAGAGAGTATAATATCTCCAAACCAATTTCTGTAGGTAGAATCATTCCCATTTGCAAGCAGTCCGGATGGGCATATCAAAATGAGTTGCCCACCAGACGGAAGATTGTTGTATGCCTTGCAAATAAGAGCAATCATTTTGTTGTCCTCTGATACCATAGGAAGATAAGACACAATAGTATCAAACGAGGAAGGCATAGCCCCATCATCAAGTCTCTCCGCAATAATGTTGTTTGCAAATAATGCAATCCTTGTCCACGCATAATGCATCGTGTCACAGTAGTATGAACAGCCGTCAAACAGATTTGCTAATTGAGCAAAAGCCGTGTAGGGATAATATATTCTTGAACCAGCTGCAACATCTACTCGCGACTTTACCAATTCGAGCACTTCGCTAGGAATAGTAAAAACATCCTTTCGGTCCCCACGATATACCCATTCCAGACTATCACATGGAGTAAGGATGATGTAATTCACCATCTCTTTGAAATGAGTCATAAGGAACAATTCTTCCTCTTCAGTGAAAATGGACTTGTCGTAGACTTCAGGAAGAAGCTGGTCAAGAACTTCTTTGTCTGCTTCCTCCTTGGCTACTTCAGCATAGAAGTGACCAAGGAGTTGCTCGTTCACCTTAAGCCCTTTTATCCATATTTCTGTATGGTCACCTTCCCCATGCATTTCTCCATAGAACGATTCCCCGGCATTAAATGCTTCCATTGCCATTTCCTCGTTCTCTTTCTCCCAAAACTCATAATCCTCTTTCGCATCCTTGGCAATCTGACTTTCCTTACCTACCTTAGTACGGTAAAGCTCTACGAGGTTAATCACTCTCTGCTGGATCTCTGCTGCGTTCTGTACGTTCTGCATAGTCGTTTGTGTTTTTTGTTAGTACTCTATGTTCTGCACTTGTGTCTCAAATGCGCTGCAAAGGTACAATCTATTTCTGATTGCTGCAAGCATTTCTGCCTCATGAACGGTTCCGTTCTGCATGGAACCGTTTTTGCTGTAGTTGTTAAGCATCTTCATCGTCTCCCGTCTGGCCATTATTCCTATTCTTCAACCACTTCACGGCTTTGTCAAAGTCGCTCTCCAATAATCGCATCTCCCGTTCACGATAGATTTCAAACTCCCGCTCTGCCTTCTCAATGGCTTCCTGGTGTGACACCGTGCCTGCACCTTCGAGGATATTCTTGCGCAGCCGCAGAATCTGGTCATCTAAGGCTGCTATCCAGTCGGCCATCGTCATCGGGTTCTGCTCCAAGGCCTGAAACTCTGCGTAATCAAGGAACTGCGAGGTGAGCAGGTTCAGCCGCTGCAACTCTATTTCCGTCAAGTAGTTTTTGGCTATCTTCACATCATCGCGAGTCACGTAGTTGCCCTTGAAGTTCGTCATACCAACGAAAGGCTTTTCGTTATCTACCCGCTCATAAATCAGTTCCGCTGCCGTATGCTCATGTACGGCGTAGTGCATCTTATTTTGAACGGTAGCAAAGAACAGTTTAGTCATTTTCGCCCGAGGATCATAGTCTGTCGATGTAGCATAGATGTCTGTCACCTGCTGATAGAAGTTGCGCTCGCTGCTGCGGATGTCACGAATACGCTGCAGCAGTTCACGGAAGTATCGGTTTCCGCCCTGCTTTAGCCGCTCGTCGTCCATCGTGAACCCTTTCTGGATGTACTCATGCAGTCGCTGCGTGGCCCATCTGCGAAAGCGGACAGCGATGGGCGACTGCACACGATAACCTAAAGCTATGATTACATCAAGATTATAATGCAAAACCTGGTAGTTTTTGCCATCTGCAGCAGTTGTT
>ODAJ012160544.1_pt1 | contig 25419 bp, 20 predicted proteins | sample 1539241 | NCBI WGS metagenome assembly ODAJ01 (sample SAMN02144231, study PRJEB22623) | gut metagenome | biome: sheep rumen | host: Ovis aries | place: New Zealand
ACAAAATAGTTGGCTGGCGGGTAACTGGTATATCTTGGTACTGCCACATTGTATTTCCCGACAAGTTCCTTTTCGTCGTATTTCATACCAATAAAGCGAAACACCAGCTGTTTATCTTCTGTTGTGAATTGTGCGTACGCTGCTAATGTTTCTAAATTATTTGCAAAATTAATATAAAGGTGCTCTTAGAAACAATCCCTACTTATAGGGATATTTTACACCTGTTTTACCTCCCAAATATACGGCTAAACACTAGAAAAAACAAAGCGAATTCCAGCTAATTAACAAAACAATAATTTCAGCATTCCTTATAGAACAAAAGATTTCATTTGGTATCTTTTTGATTTTCATAGAATTTATTACATTTTTTCTAATTTTCTTGAGCAACAAATAATTGGAATGGTATTTCCGACTAACAACATTATTTGAACTACAGTATGTTCTTTCGCCAGGAAAACGTTAACTATGGAAGTTCATGACGGAGAAAAAGGGTCTATATTACATTACAAATAAAATAGCAATCTACTTATAAAGTAATTTGAGAAACACTTTTGTTTTTTACAAATTTTCTATATTTTTATGATATATGATTGGATCTGATAATAGCATTGAATGAACAACATAAAAACATTAATAGTCAGTTTTGGCAATGAAATTTCGCTGTGGGAAATTCCTCTTTTCCGAGGAGCTGTAATTCATGCGATGGAGAACGCCAATGTATTATTCCATAATCATTTAGACGACAACTCGTTTCGTTACCGCTATCCTTTGATTCAGTATAAGCGTATACAGAAAAAGGCGGCTTTAGTCTGTGTCGGGGAAGGAACGGAAGTAATAGGCGAGTTTTATAACAATGCCAATTTTGATTTGGCATTAGGAGGTAGAACGTCGACAATGGAAGTGGAACGGATAGATGCTCACCGTACATTGGTGCAGACCTGGGACACAGAATTCCGATATACGCTTCGCAAATGGCTGCCGTTGAGTTCGGATAATTACAAGACGTATCAGTCATTGGAAGGAATTATGGAACAGTGCGCTTTCCTGCAGAACATTCTGATAGGCAACATTCTATCCTTCTGCAAAGGCGTAGACATCACAATAGAGCATGAAATAAGTTGCGTCATCACCAAACTCATAGACTGCCACACCTACACCTACAAGGGCGTCAAGATGAAAGGGTTCGACGTGGAGTTCAAGACCAACGTCAGCTTGCCCGACTATATCGGCCTGGGAAAAGGCGTTAGTTTAGGGTTCGGCATGGTGGTTAGGAAATATGACAGAAAAGAAAATAGTAAAGAATAAGAATATGGATAATATAAGAGAAAAGATTTATTTAGCAGCTCTGTTGCATGATATTGGTAAATTTTATCAGAGGGCGGATAAGCTGCTGGCTGAAAAGCAAAACAATATATCAGAAGCGACAAAGAAGATTATTGATTATCTATGCCCATTGAATGATAAAGGAGGTTTTGGCTATCAACATACTATTTGGACATACCAATTTTTGCAAGACAAAGAAGACGTTCTAAAAAAAACGCCTGGACTTGCGGAGAATGTTTTTGATAAAACAAATTCAGACTCTCTGTATCAACTGGCTGCATATCATCACAAACCATCCACAGAATTACAGGCTCTGATTTCGATGGCCGATTGGTGGAGTGCAGGATTGGATAGACGAGAAAAAGTAGAAGAACAAGATGGAGATGCACATCATGTATCATGGGGTAGCCAGAGATACAAAAAAATTCCTTTGTATTCAGTGTTCAATAAAATTTTTGAAGCAAATCATCAATACGCCTTTGGCCTTCACCCATTGTCAACAAATGAAAAAGAATTCTTTCCAACCAATATTCTAAAAGCGGAAGATGGTATAAATGAAGAAAAATACGAGGAACAGTGGAATGCATTCTGCAAAGAATTCTCCAAGTTGCCAACAGATAGTTTTGACGGATTCTCAGAAAGTTTGATGTTCTTGTTGAAGAAATACACATGGTGTGTTCCATCCAACACAACGGATATGGCAAATGTGAGTCTGTTTGACCATCTGAAGACCACTGCTGCCTTTGCCGACAGTTTGTATCTCTATAAGACTGAGCATCCTGAGAATTTTTCTTTTGATAAAAATCGTTTGTCGTTAAAAGAAGGCGTTTGTCCTGTGATTTTATTGGGTGGTGATTTATCTGGCATTCAAAAATTTATATATAATATAGCTTCAAGAAAAGCGGCAGTTAGTTTAAAAGGCAGATCGTTCTATTTACAGTTGTTGATTGATTCTGTTATCCAACGCGTGATTTCTCACCCTGACATCCATGCAACGCTTGCTCATGTCGTGTATTCTTCAGGAGGAAAATTTTACATGATTTTGCCTAACACAGAAAAAGTCATTAAGGCTTTCCATACACTCAAATCCGAGTTTGAAAAAGAACTTTGGAAACAACATCATGGGCAACTAATAGTAAACCTTGATTATGTTCCGTTTGCATATAGTGTAAAGAGTAATGGATTGTTTTTTGAAGGAAAATCCAATCAATCCATAGGAGAACTTTGGAGGACTCTTGCAGAAAAGCTAACAAATCAGAAAAATCAGAAATTCAAGAACTTACTTTTGACTGATTTTGACAAGTTCTTTAATGAAAACGAGAACAAAGTAGGAGGTGACACCAAAGTATGCGCCGTGACAGGAATCGAAAGTTCTGATTGTGTGGCCATAGACCCTAAAGAAAAGGAAGGGAAGACATATGTTTTAAAGACGGTAAAGGATCAGGCTGATTTGGGTAATACACTGAAAGATGCAGATTATATCTTAACGCATAAGTCAAACGAAGAACAACGATACATTAAAAATAGGATTAAGTTTGATATGCCTTGCGTAGGTGTTCATAGTTATCTTTTTGACAAATTGGAACTTACAGATGACGACGCAGAGTTCAGAAGAATAACCTCTGCCGATGTCTGTCGTGTTAAAATGATAAACCAAACAAATTTCCTAATGGCACAAATAAAGGGAAATAAGTGTAGTTATGGATTCCAGTTTTATGGAGGAAACAAGCAGGCAAAAAATGTAGATGGTGAGAACAAAACATTCGAACAACTTGCCGATAAATCGTATCTTGGAGTGCTACGGATGGATGTTGACAATCTCGGTTCTATTTTTATTAAGGGATTACCCGATGAAGATAAGAGTTTTGCGGCATATTCCACTTTGTCGTTCATGCTAGATTTGTTTTTCAGTGGTTTCCTAAATACAATTAGAGAAAGAGATTGTTTTAAAAATGATGTCAACATTCTTTATTCGGGTGGTGATGATGTGTTTGCTGTTGGCAAATGGGACAAATTGATAGACTTTGCTGAAGCCATCAGAAAAAACTTCAAGAAATTTGTGGGGCGTGAAGACATTTCCATTTCAGGAGGCATAGCTATTGTCGGAGAAAAGTTTCCAATAGCCAAAGCGGCCGAATTGGCTGGTGATGCGGAAGATGCTGCAAAGAAGTATAATGGAGGGAAAAAGAATGCCTTCAATATGTTTGGAGACAGCATTTCTTGGAATGAGGAATTTGATTACGTAAAATCATATAAGGAACAATTTGTTTCATTGATTGAAACGTGTGGCCTTTCACGAAGTATACTTCATAAAATAATGACGTACGCCGCCATTGTAAAAGAGAATCAAACGATAGAATCGGAGAATAAGAATGGTAGTTACAAACGCAAGCCTAATATGAGCTATTTATGGCATGCAGCATATTATCTGACTCGGTTTATGGGCAAAGAGAAAGATAATAAAGCAGTGTATGACTTCTGTAAGGATTTGCGGGATAAACAACTGATAAAAACTAATAATTATAGACTCATATCTCTTGCTGCTCGTTGGGCGGAATTGGAACTGAAATTTCAATATTGAAAAGGAAATGAATAATAACAATAAAAACGAATAAATATGGCTTGGAATAAAAATGATTTAATTCCGCAGAGCGAAATCACCGATAAGGTGACGGATGCCACAGTAAAGTTCGCTCAACGATTTGGTTCATACTTGGGAACTGATGATAGTTTTACCAATAATGGTAGAACAAAATCTGCACAGAACAAGTTGACAACAAATCAACTTCGCAAGTTTTTTGGAGAAGTGAAACGTCAACAAATGAGTGGCTATGATGTGACTGACTTTGTTTTGCTTAAACCCAAATTAGCTTACGCTGTTGGTAGGGCAAAGCAGAAAGATTCAAAAATTAGAGATTTCTATATGGTGATTTCTGATGCTATTGACAAAGTGAAAAATGAACAGCAATTCAAAAACTTTATCAAAGTTTTCGAAGCTATCGTTGCTTATCATAAAGCGGCAGAAGAAAACAGAATGAGTTTTAACGATTAAATTTTATAACAATGAAAAAGTTAGCAAAGAAAATCAAGTTAAATACCTCGATAACTCTAATTACAGGTCTTCACATTGGTGGTAGCGGTGATAATGTAGAAATTGGTGGCATTGATAATCCTGTTATTAAGTTGGGCACAAGGGATAATCAACCATATATTCCTGGCAGTTCACTGAAAGGTAAGATTCGTTGTTTGTTGGAACAAATTGAGGGTTCTGCGAAGGTTGGAGGAAATGACAACATAAATAACTTGTTCGGCTATTCACAAACCAATCAACCCTCCAAACTCATTGTCCGCGATGCCATGCTTACACCAGAATCTGCAGAAAGACTTCGGAATTGCGAGAACCTTGATATGCCATACACTGAAGGCAAATGGGAGAATGTCATTGATCGCGTGAAGGGCACAGCCGAGCATCCTCGACAGACGGAGCGCATTCCGGCTGGTGTCTCGTTTGATGTCGAGTTTGTCATCAACGTGTGGGACGATGACAAAGAAGACGAGTTGCTTAATCTATTGAAGAAAGGCATAAACGCACTCGAAAACGATTATTTGGGCGGTAGCGGTTCGCGTGGTTATGGTCAAATCAAGTTTGAGAATTGGACATCTTTTGAAGCATCGGAAGAGACAAATTGGACAATGAGCTCGAAATAGGCCCTTATAGAATGGTAACATATGGCAACAAAGACCTTAAATATCTATAAATTACACTTCACCTCGCCAGTCCACTTGGGCGATATGCGTGATGACTATGGTATCAGTTTGAAGACCATAACATCCGACACCCTATATGCAGCTTTGATTTCTTGCTTGGCAAAAATGGGGAAATTAATTCCTGAGAAAGGCGACTTGGGGTGTACAATCAGCAGTCTGTTCCCTTTCTACCAAAAAGATAAGGGAACAAATGCCGTATTGTTCTTTCCGAAACCGTTGAAACAAACCTTACCAACATCAGAAGCTGCTGTTGAAGAGCGAAAGAAAATCAAGAAGGTGGCATGGCTTGATGCCAACTACTTTTCGAAAATTTTGAGCGGAAATCAATTATTCGGAGAAGAAACAATTAAAAAATTGGATGGCGAATATCTTACCGATGAAGAGATTGATAAACATTTTGTCAGTTCGCAAGTGTCTGCTCGTGTGACTGTGTCAAGAACTGGAGAAGAAGATGCTAAACCATTCTATATGGACAGAGTGATTTTCAAGGATTATTCAGGCTTGTTTTTCATTGCTGAAGGCGATATAACATTACTGGAGTCAGCATTGAAACTTTTGCAATCTGAAGGCATAGGCACCGACCGCAATGTAGGCAACGGATATTTTGAATATGAACCAGCGACATTGGAATTGGAGATTCCTGAGCGTGCGAATTACGTAATGGCATTGTCTTCATTTGTACCTGAATCCAAGGAACAATTGCAAAATATGCTAGATTCCGATGAAATCGCTTACGATTTTCAACGTCGCGGTGGCTGGATTACCACACCGCCATACAACACTTTGCGTAAGAATGTAATACACGCATTTACGGCCGCATCGGTTTTCAAATCATCTTGTAAGGGTTTGGAAATAAAAGGAAGAGTTGATATTAATTTGAGACCTGACATCTTGTCGGACAAACATCCAATTTGGCGATGTGGTAGAGCATTGTTTATTCCCATAAAACTGAATTAGTTATGGAAGGAATCAATAGAAAGTACAATATAGAAGTTGAAGTTTTGACACCATTGTCCATTGGTGCAGGTGCAGAGAAAGATTGTGTGCGTGGCATTGACTTTGTGGTTGACAAAGGTAATCTCTACAAACTCAACCTGAAAAAGATTGTCGCAACAGGCATTCAGCCCGAAGAATTGTCTTCGTTCTTTGCCACTAAGAACGAGATTGGGTTGAAACAGAAACTTGCAGGAAAATTGGCATCGGTATCAGATATTTGCATACCTATGCCAGCACAAAGTGACAATGATATCAAATCATTTGTAAAAAACCAATTAAGTGGAAATCCAGTATTGACAGGCAGTTCACTGAAAGGTTCTATACGTTCTATCCTGTTTCAATACTTGGGCGGCAATAGTAATACTGGGAAAGAAGTGTTCGGCTCGTCAACCGATGGGGATGAATTTATGCGGTTCATAAAAATTTCGGACGCGGAGTTTGATGAAACATCGCTGGTGAATACGAAGATTTTCAATCTACAAAATCAAGAAGGATGGATAGGCGGTTGGAAACATGGAGCCAACCAAACAAATTCGCATTTCGAACAGACTGGTTTCAATACTATTTATGAATGCTTGATGCCAAGGCAAAAGTCAAATGCCACATTGATGATGGCAGCAAGTATATACGACAAATTTGAAAAGGATAAACGACAGCATTTAAAGACAGAAAAGAAGCATCCGATTCTGCATGATAACATTTCCACCTTATTCGGGATCATTAATAAACATACTAAATATTATTTGCAAAAAGAAAAGTTATTTTTTCAAAAATACTCGACCGACAGAACCATTGATATTGTTAATTCAATTGATTCATTACTGGCTCAAATTCCGACAGATAATTCATCATGCATTTTGAAGATGTCGGCAGGTTCTGGATTCCATTCAATAACAGGAGATTGGCAGTTCCCTAATGACTATACAAGTGGAAAATTGGACAGAAAACGCGCAGACAAAGCAGATCTAAAAAAAGCAGGAACAATACTTCCAAAATCCCGTAAAATTGCCATTTGGAATGATAAATTCTCACTTATGGGATTTGTGAAGCTACGTGCCATGAGCAATGAAGAAGTGAAACTTCTGGAAGAAACCCGTAAGGCTGAAATGCTTCGCAAAGAGCAAGAAAGACAAGCAGCTGCAGAAGCAAAACGCATCAAAGCAGAGACAGAAGCAAAAGAACAGAGAGAAAAGGAAGAACGCAAAAGACTATATGATGCACGAATTGCTGAAGTGAAGCAATTAATTGATGAAGAACTGTATGAAAAGGCGTGGATAATGTTTCAAAATGCTTGTGGTGAATTTCCAAATGCCACACAAAACAGCATTGATGCGAATTGGTTGGAGACAAAGGTGAAGTCGATACAATTGGAAAAAAACATTGTGCAATCAAAACAAGCAGAGGAAGAACAACGTCGTCAAGCAAATGCTATACCTTTAGCTGAAAAAATTGCAAATGCACAAAAGATACCAACACTTTGCGGCAATGTGAAAACTTGGATGAATTTAAATACGGTTGAATCATTGAGTGAAGACCATTTGGATTCGATTTTCGAAAAAATAAAAGATATTGTATCTCAGATGAAACCGAAAGAGCGTAGCAGACTCAAAAATTTTGGGAATGAGTTGGAATCACTTGTTGGTTCTGACACCTCCACTCGCTGGTTCAACGAGATTATTCATCCTTAAAGATTCATTTTGTTCTATACTCCGAACAAAATTACCTATATTTTGTTTTGCAATCAAAACAAAATGATTCAATTGTCCTATTTGTAGTCTTTCTTTCTACAAGTAGGACAAATTGTTATAAATTGATATTTTTTACGGATTTAAAGGACATTCTTAATGATATATTAGTTAGAAAAATTAATAAATAGTTAATTTTGTCTTATCTATTGAACAAAATTTGATTAATTTTGTCTTGTATACAAAACAAAATTACATGTTGGACGTAAATCAGATTAAAACAGTCCTTCGCTCCAACGAGGTCATGGTGGAGAATGTGAAGGTTGTACATCGGGATTTTAAATTCTACGATGGGGCTAATTTTGTGCTTGTTGGAGTGAGGCGTGCAGGTAAGTCCTTCCTTTTGTTTCAACAGATGCAACATCTGTTAAACAATGGGAAGACTTGGAAGGATATGCTATACGTCAATTTTGAAGATGATCGACTTTTAGGATTTGAAACATCTGATTTCGAGCGGCTTTTAGAGGCCCACGCTTCTATGAGCGGTAGCGATGAACCTCCAATACTGTTCCTTGACGAGATTCAAAACATTGAAGGGTGGCATAAGTTCGCACGACGGCTGGCGGACCACAAATACCGGGTCTACATCACAGGTTCAAACGCAAAGATGCTGGGTTCTGATGCGCAGACAACTTTGGGCGGTCGCTATGTGGTGAAAACTATTTTCCCTTATAGCTATCACGAATTTTTGAATGCCAATGGTGCCAGTTTGTCTGAGGAACAGTTACTTCTGACAAATGAAAAGGCAAAAATGAATCGGTTTCTTGAAGAATACTTGTGTTATGGTGGTTTCCCCGAATGTGCAACTTCTCCAGCCAAAACCGAATACCTGATGTCGGTATATCAAAAAATATATTTAGGTGATATTGCATCGCGTCATAAAATCGGGAACACATTCGCTTTGCGTTTGATGTTCAAGAAATTGGCGGAAAGTATAAAGCAACCCATTTCTTTTACACGCTTGACGTCTTTAATATCTTCAACAGGAACCAAATTCTCAAAAAGCACGGCCATAAACTATATGGAGTATTCCAAAGATGCTTTCTTAATCATGCCAATACAGAATATGGCTGACAATTTTACGGAGAGGGAGACAAATATGAAGTATTATTTTGTCGATAACGGCATAATTTCTCTTCTGACATTGGATAATCGTACTACGCTGCTTGAAAATATGGTTGCTTTAGCCTTGTGGCGAAAATATGAAGCATTTGAAAACACGGTTTTTTTCTATAATCACAATATAGAGGTCGATTTTGTCATTCCCGAGCATGGGCTTGCCATACAGGTTTGCTATGATCTGGGCGAAAAGGGTTCCGAAACTTATATTCGGGAAACACAGGCTTTATTGAAACTCGGGAAAAAATTCAGTGCATACGAGCGACTTATTATACTAACATATTCTGACAAAGAGTATCAAATAAATGCGGACGACAAAACGATTGAAGTGATGAATGTGGGGAAATGGCTGTTAAAAAATAATTGATTGGATCAAATTTGAACAAGATGAATATACTCATATCTGCCCTCGGTGCAACACCTGATATTATAGAAGAGACCATTGGCATTTTCAACTATAACGAAAATGTTGAATTTTATCAGGGAAATACTACTGTTAAGGCTCTACGAAATGACCTTGAGCGTGTGGACGAAGTGTGGCTTGTGGCAACCGACCAAAAGCATAAGGACTTGTCAAATGGCAAACAGATTCTCTCTTTACAGGAGAGTTTTGACTACATTTGTCGAAATTGTGCCCAATATAATGTTCACATCCGGATTTTCGTGCTGGATGGTGTCGACGACATAGTAAACGAGGACGATGCACGAGCCTTTCATGACTTGCTTCTCCGTGTAGTTGCCTATGCTCATCAACAAAATGTGGGCGGCAAGCTATATTTATCGTTGGCATGCGGAAGGAAAACAATGAGCACTGATATGCAAGATGCCGCCTATATTTTTGGATGTGACAACCTTTTGCATGTGTTGGGCGACAACAAAGAGGCTTCACACCCTATGTTGATGGGTAGCGTTACTCCTAACGAAGCTATTCGTGTACAAAATGTTGAGTTCGATTCTGATTTGGTGTTGCGCTGTAAGCCTTCTACCTCTTTTTTGAATGATGTTGAAGAACAAAAACAGCAGTCCCAGCATTTCTTTACATCGTATTATCTCAACGAGAAAGAAACGCGTTCTAACTTCCACATCCTTTACACACTGCCTCCTTCGGAAATAGCAAGACTGAAAAACAGCATTCTGGGTATCAACAAAGAGAAACAGGCCGAAGAAATAGAATGGTTGAGACAACTGCCCAAAACAGACCTGCACTGCCATCTGGGTGGCGTTCTTTACCCTATAGATATGATTGAGGTAGCAGAATGCTACATTCCAAAAATTGAAGAAGAATTGCAATACAACCGCGCATATAGCGACTGGGTGAATCAACTTAAACAAGGACCTACTGCCCTACTTAGAAAAGTGGAATCCTGGAAGGAATGGTTAAATAATAAAAGCAAAGAACTAGAAGTTGAGAAGGGACTGATTACCGCTTCTATTATTCTGACCTACAAAAACAATGCGGAGGAACTCGGCAAACTGATATTCAAAAACTATTGGGAAAGCGAATGCGACTATAAGCAAATTGGCATCAACACCTATGAAGGTTTGGGTGACCTGCAAGGATCGGCCCTACTCTGCAACGAGGCGGCCATTAGAAGAACAGTTAACAAGCTAACAGACAGGTGTCGGAAAGAGAATGTCAAATACTTGGAGGTCAGATGCTCACCCAACAATTACGAAAATAAGTCAACCGGACTTAGCCCCGATAAAATTCTGCTTGCTATTTGCGAGGAACTTAACAAGGCAGAGGAACTGACGTCGTCGCTACTCATCATAGCATCGCGCCATGGTGCAGAAGAAAAGATAAAACACAGCATTGAACTTGTACAACGCTTAAAAGGAAACGAACTCTTTAGAAAATACTTCCGTGGTTTCGATTTGGCAGGCGACGAAAGTGCAAAAGCTGCAAAAGATGTCCGCGTACAATTTCTGGAAATAATGAAAGAGTGCTACAACATCACCATACACGCTGGCGAAACTATGCCGAGCGAAAGCATTTGGGAGGCAGTCTACTACCTGAGTGCCGAACGCATCGGCCACGGACTGAAACTGTTAGAAAGCAAAGAACTTATGGACAAGTTGCTTGAACGTGGCATCGGCATTGAGATGTGCCCGTCGAGCAACTACCAAATTGTCGGTTACTGCGACAACTACTACCCCAATGAGACTTATTCACTCAACAAGTACCCGATAAAGTCCTACTTGGAAAAAGGACTGCGTGTCAGCATCAACACTGATGACCCTGGCATCTCGCTGACCGACTGCACACACGAGTTGCACAAGGCGGCCCGAATGACAAAGGGCGGACTTTCGAAATGGGACATTCTTCAACTGATTTGTAATGGTTTCCGCACTGCATTCTTCCCTTACGAAAAGAAGAAAAGTCTAATAAGGGAAACAGAAAAAGATCTCGGCGAACTCATTGCAAAAGGGAAGTTATAATGAAACGATAGCATGACATAAAAAGTTGTTGCAAAGAATTTCAATCCAATTAAAATTCATAAGACAACAACTAATGAAAACGCACAAAGAAAGAATTATATGAAAAAAGAAAATGTACTTTGTGTTCCTGTCAATTCTCTTACCGATACATTCGATATAAATACAGGATACTGGCCAACAAATAAAGACAGCATTAATAAACTTCCATTCACATTTAAAGCAAGGGAACTCGCCGAAAGTGATTTCTCACACAAGCAACTCATTGCCTATGCCCTTGTATTCAACGAGATAGGCGAGCTACTCCACTACCAGCGCTGTGGCAGTGAAAAACGACTGAAAGGCATTTGGTCGGCTGGAATTGGCGGACACACCAACGACAACGATAAAGGCGACTCCCTATACGACACTCTAACTAACGGTCTGATTAGGGAATTTGAAGAGGAGACCGGATTGAAAATCAAGTTAGAAGATATTGAACTGCTTGGTATGATTAACGAAGAACAAACCGAAGTGGGGCACTGCCATACGGGAGTAGTATTCAAAATTACCATCAACCCCGAAAAATTGGTTCTTGATACCGAAATAGGAAATCCGCACTGGGAAACCCCTGAATTATTAGATCTGACAAAATTCGAACTATGGTCGGGTTTAGCTATAAAACTGACCAGTCACAAATAACAAAGAACATGCGAATACTTTTATCAATACTTTCCGACTACCTGCAACCCAACTTCCTGCTCATAAAAGAAATGGAAGGTCAATACGACGAGCTGGTTTTCGTCACCACACCCGAAATGGAGAAAAAGGAGAAAGGCAGCCATCTGGAAAAGGCCTTGAACCTTGAACCAGGCTCGGTAAAAAGAATAACCACCACCGAAGACGATTTCAAAACGATAACTGACGCTCTTGCCACACAATTGACTGCAGATGAAGAAACAGCCTACATTGTAAACATAACAGGAGGCACAAAACTACTGTCGCTGGCGCTCTATGAATATCTGAAAGACAAGGACGCCACCTTCTATTATATCCCCATCGGGAAAAACACCATTAGGAATATAGACAACACAGAAATTGCGCAACTGGGTTACAGAATGAACCTTACAGAATACCTAACCCTAAGCGGACTGAGTTTCGAAAGCGACAACAGCCTGATACACACTGCCTCCGAAACGGAAGGACTGTTCGGGCTGTGCAAAGACACTGACTTCCATACATCAGAGGTAACTAGAATAAAAGATGCGCACGAACAAGCGACTGCCGAAGACAGAAGTTATTATAGCGGCACGTGGTTTGAGGAATACTGTTACAATCGCCTGAAGAAAGAGTTAAAACTCGATGACAAGTTCATCTGCAAAAGTGCTAAAATCTTCAGAAAAGGTTCAGAAACAAATGACAACGAAATTGATATTATGTTCATGAAAGAAAACATACTCTATATGGCGGAATGTAAAGTAACTACATTTGGGGAATCCAAATCACCTAAAGATGCCATCGAAAAATACTTATATAAACTGGCTGCCATTGCCAAAGATTTTGGATTGAGGGTTAACTCGTACCTGCTGACCCTACAAGACACTAAAAAAATGCCACTAAACTCTCAGAAAAATTTAAAGAAAAGAATGCAAATTCTTGGAATTAAAGACCTTATTGATTGCAACAAATTTAGAATGAGCACCCCTCTCATATCTGACAATACAGCGGCATACAAACCCACAATAGTAGATACTACCCCAAAAAACAAAGAAAAACAACATACGCCCACCCATATTGAGACAAAAATTCCACAACTGGGTGTAAAAATTATTGGTAAAATAGAACTTTAAAAACAGAAAGAAATGGCAAACAAAAAATTTATATCTTTTTTAGGTGGCAGTAATTATCAATACTGCGACTATTGGAAAGATGGAAAATCATACGGTGATGTACGTTTTATACAAGAAGCCACCATAAACTATCTTATAGAGAAAGAAAATTGGTGTAATAAAGATGAAGTGATAATTCTTCTGACAAAAGACGCGAATTCATTAAATTGGGTAAATGGGGGGCACAAAAACAAAGAAACAAAAGAGATTCTATGTGATAAGAGGACTGGATTACCATACGAAGGACTTCATACCAGACTTGAAAAATACGATTTAACAATAGCACCTGTGCCTGAAATTCCAAATGGCAACGACGAATTTGAAATAATGAAAATTTTTAAAACGATTTTCGATTTATTAGATGAAGGCGACGAACTGTATTTTGACATAACACACGGTTTTCGATATTTACCAATGCTTATAATTGTATTGGGTAACTATGCGAAATTCCTAAAAAATGTAAAAATAAAAAGCATAACATATGGAAACTTTGAGGTGAGTAAACAAATAGGTCATGGAATTATAGTTGATCTTTTACCTCTCTCAATACTACAAGATTGGACCTACGCCGCAGGTCAGTATTTAGATAGTGGAAATGCAAAACCACTAATAAAACTATCAGAGGACAACTACAAACCTATATTAAGAGACAGCAAAGGCAATGACGTCACAGCCCAAAATTTACGATACTTTACCACAAATTTGAATAATGTGATTGATGATTTTAAATTCTGCCGTGGCTTAAGCATTATTAACTCCGATAATATCGCCCCTCTAAAAGAAGCTATTAAACAATTAGGTGAAAATACAATAGAGCCTCTTATTCCTATACTCAAAAAAATTTCAGATTCATTTTTAAATTTTGACGCTGAAAAAGATATAAAGAACGCATACTATGCATCAAAATGGTGTTTTGACAACGGGCTTTACCAACAAGCTGCAACTATTTTACAAGAAGCTGTAGTTACATTAGTCTGTCAAAGGAATAACATTCCTATTGACAACAAAGAAGACCAAAGAGAAATTGTCAACAAAGCTTTTAAATTAAGCGTAAAAGGGAAAAAAGAAGAGGAAGGTAACAATTGGGAAAAAATAGAGGAATCAGAAAAACCTATATTACGCATATTACTTCATGACAACATAATTGATAATAATGAATTTGCAAAGACATTCGATGAACTAACTGGGGTCAGAAACGACTATAATCACTCGGGAATGCGAACTAATCCATCAGAATGCAAAAAGTTAAAGAAAAATATAGAGTCAATTATAAATAGATGCGAGGTACTATTTGAAAATTACGTCTCTAATAAAGAGAAACTTTTCATAAATTTCAGTAACCATCCTTCATGTGACTGGTCTGAGATTCAAAAGATGCATGCAATGGAACAATTTGGAACAATTAAAGATATGGAATTTCCAATTATTAGTCCAAACGCAACAGATTCAGAAATTATCAATTTAGCAGAAAAAAAACTTGAAGAAATAAAAGAAATGAGTTTTAACTACCAAACAACTATTCACATTATGGGTGAAATGACCCTCACCTACCACTTGGTAAACCTTCTAAAACAGAACGGGTTCACTTGTGTTGCTTCTACCACAGAAAGGAAGGTCAACTACTTGGAAGACGGAACAAAAAACGTTACCTTTAATTTTGTCAGATTTAGAGAGTACTAAACATACAAAAGAGGAAGACGTAAATTTTAGTAATTTCTTACCTTTACTGCTAGCACTTTCCAAATCGGCAGACCAGCATTAATTTTGCCCAAAAACAATTATCTTTGTAGAAAATGTAGACGATTATGGCAGACAAGAGAAGATTCCCCCTCGGCATACAGACCTTCAGCGAAATTATTGAGGGCAACTACCTGTATGTGGACAAGAGCGAGTACGTTTACAACCTGACCCACCAATACAAATACGTCTTCCTCTCACGTCCACGCCGTTTCGGCAAAAGCCTGCTGGCAAGTACCTTCCGCTCTTATTTCGAAGGACGTAAAGAACTTTTCGACGGGCTCAAAGCTGGAGAGATGGAAAAAGATTGGGAAAAATACCCAGTGTTCCACTTCAATATGAGTACTGCAAAATACACCGACATCGAGGACACGAAAAACAGACTTAATGCTATGATTTGTGACTATGAGGCGGTGTATGGTGAAGATGCCTATAACAAGGATATTAAAGGCCGACTACAAAGTCTGTTCAAAAGAGCCCACCAGCAAATGGGGAAGCCGGTCGTAATACTCATCGACGAGTACGACTCGCCTATGCTTGAAGTGATGCACGACCCGAAGAAGCTGGCCGATTTCCGCAACCTCTTCCGCTCGTTCTACAGCCCCATCAAGGATTGTGACGAGCACATCCGCTTCGCCTTCATCACAGGCATCAGCAAGTTCAGCCAGCTGAGCATTTTCAGTGAAATCAACAACTTGAAAAAAATCAGTATGCTCGATGCGTACGATGCTGTTTGCGGAATTGCCAAGGACGAGGCCCTGTCGCAATTACGTCCGCAAATCCAAGAGTTTGCAGATGCAAAAGAATGGACATTCGACGAGGCCGTAGAAAAGTTGACCCTGCAATATGACGGTTACCATTTCAGCGAAAATTCACGTGACATATTCAACCCGTTCAGCCTACTGAACGCCCTAAACGACAAAAAGTTGTACAGCTACTGGTTCGACAGCGGCACGCCAAGCTGGCTGATCAAACAGCTCAAAAAATTCGATTTCAAGATTGAGCAACTGGAAGGGGCCAAGACTGCCACCACCGACTTCGACGCGCCTACGGAGGGCATGACAACGGCCTTCCCCCTGCTCTACCAGAGCGGATACATCACCATCAAAGACTATAATAAAAAGCAAGAATTGTACACGCTTGCCGTTCCTAACAACGAAGTGCGTATCGGCTTGTACCGAAGCCTCATTCCCTTCTACCTCGCACCCGACACGCGAGAGTCGAACGTCTTTATTGCCAATTTCGGCGTCTGCCTGCAAGACGACCAGTTGGACGAGGCACTCCGCCTGATGCGCTCTTTCATAGGCGGCATTCCCTACGACTATATGCAGGAGAAAGAGAAGAGCTACCACCTGATTTTCTTCCTGATAGCCCGTCTGCTCTGCCAGTTTGTCGATTCCGAGGTGAGAAGTTCAGCCGGACGGAGCGATATGGTGCTAAAGACCCCGACCCACATCTACGTTTTCGAATTCAAGTTCCAGGGCAAGTTAGACAAGGCCCTGCTACAGATAGACGAAAAAGGCTACCTTATTCCTTACGAGTGCGACAGACGACAACTCGTAAAGGTGGCAGTCAACTTTTCTACTGAAGGACGCACCATCGACGGTTGGGCAATTGACCGGGGAAACGGGGCCGACTACACCGTGTTTGAATAGATTTTAATTTTTTGCAGGTTTTAGCCTTGAAAGGTAGACAGTGTCTACCTTTCAAGGCTATTTTTTTATATATGGTGGAGAAGATTGAACCTTGCAACGAAAAATCTCATAAACATTAATAGGGAAAATGCCACGCAATAGCTTTGCATACAGCCTTCAGAACATTTTCTGAACTTTGCATCCGTAATCGCTAACAACGGTTACCGACCCAGCCAGAAATCATCTGACTGAACAGGTTGTAATTGGTCCACAGCCCCAGTGGCTGACACAACCCAAACTCATATAGCACGTATGCAGTACAGTGCGGCATGGGTTTGTAACTATAATAAAGTACTGCTAATTAAAATTAAATAATAATGACACAAAAAATAGAACAACAAGCAGCCAACACAATTAAGTATTACGCCGGGGTGGCTGCCGGCATTGGTGCAATTCCAGTGCCGTGTTCCGACGCTGTGCTCCTTTCTGGTCTGCAGATCAAGATGGTGAAGGACATTTTCGAAAAGTTTGGTATAGTGGCCAGTTTCGTCGACTATGCCGCCGAACTTATCGCTTCACGCATCGCCACGCAGGTTGGTAAGTCTGTCGCAGGTAACCTGTTGAAGCTGATTCCAGGCGTGGGCTCGGCCATCGGAGGTGCCATCAATGCTAGTGTGGCTTCGGGCGTAACCTACGTGTTTGGGCGTGGAACAGTCAAGGCTGCAAAAGTCATTGTAGAGAATGGCTGGCAGCGCAACAGTAGTATGATTGTGAGCGTATTGAAGCAGTGCCTTTAACAAGAAGGGTTGCCAATTGCGCAATGGTTCATCCGGACTTGTTCCGGCTTCTCGTTCCATGGGTAATGTCTGGCAGACGTTGCCACATGAGACTGTTTTAAGTATTTTATTAATATAAAATTTAAATTCTAATGAATTTAATGATAAAGGCGTTTACGTCCGTAGTCCTACTTGTCGCAGGGTCAACACTGGGCAAGAAGACGCTGGACCAGGCCAAAAAGAAATTATAGGTGGTTGACATTTTCTCCAGCCCACAGTGGCTGATTCTACCCAACACCGCAAGGAGCGTATGCAGTACAGTCTGCCGAGCGGTGTCGCGAAACAACAAAATACCTGTACTGTTTCATATAATTCATATTTAAATGTTAAAAGAATTAATTAAGTTATTAGGCCCTTGGGGCGAAGTCGCTGAAACTGCTGGTGTTAAACTCGGCGAAGTGTTGAACGATATTATTGACGACATTTTTCCGGAAGATGACAACCATGCCAAGTAAGCCCTTATTTCGTACACCACCGCAAGGCGACTTTTTTCCTGTTGGTAAAGTGAATTACGCAGCAAGCCTGCTTTCCCAACAGCGGCTAACACAAACGGCTATGCTGCGACACCTGAAGTATGCGTTACAGCCTTAAAACTGTTCCGCATACTTTTTTCTTATTGGACAGTATCAGCAAAAACAATAAATTTGCGTTAATGGAGTGCTGAATTCTGCAACCACATAGTATTCTAGAAAAGAATCTTAATCATACACCAACACCATACATGTCCTCTATAAATATTTCAAGAATTGAAGCAGAGCGTTTCCGCATCATCGACTCACTGCTATCTGACCTGAAAATAGACACCACAACGGAGGTAATCTCTGAAAAATGCGAAGCTGAGCTAGAAAAAAAAGGATTTAAGCCTGATGCAAGTGAAAGAACCATCAATAACGATATTAATAAGATGAGGGCTTTCATTAAAGAAAAACTTGCCGGAAAACTAAACGAGGACGACGAGGTCATCTGCGAAGTTAAGGCACATTATACCATAGAAGGCGAAAAAACTGAAGTCGACGAACCTGATAGTGTTGCAAATTTCTGCCGAGAAACCATCATAAGCTGTTTAACCGATCGAAACAACTTCTATAATAAATCGGACCTGCTAAAAACCTGTAACGCACAGCTAGAAGAAAAAGGGCTTAAAAACATAGGACCTAAAAAGTTAAACAGCATCATGGATAAGATTAAAGGAATTAAAGAAGTTCCGAAATGCTGGCGGTATACCCAACCGAACTTCTCAATCAGCAGGTTCATTCCTGACACAGAAATGTTCGCCAATTTCCAACAACTGGTCCAATTCCTAGAAAGCCTGCCTTCCGACATGTACGACTGGGCAAACGAGGCAGCAGAACACATAAAGGAATCGTTCCATCTGCCAACCGTTACTGAAGACTTGTTGTCTTTTGACAAAAACGACAACGATAACCTGAAATCGTGCTTTCCGGAAATTCTTACGGCAATTACCGAGAAAAGAACCATTACCATCTACTACACTTCACGCAAATCGAGCATAGAGAAGGAAAAAGAAGAAGAGAAGACCGTGTCGCCCTACTTTTTGAAACAATACGGGAAAAGTTGGCAACTTTATGCGAAAGTGGTTGGTTCGAAACACAAATACGACCAATTCTCGCTCGAACGCATTGTTGACTACAAAGACAGCGAGGCCCCGTACGAACCGACTGACATTGACTTCTGCAAAGAGTTGAAAGACGTCATTGGCTTCACCATACCCAACCACAAGCACCGTGTTGAACACATAAAGCTACTTGTGTCGGAAGGCAAATATCGCTTCCTCCTCGACGCTCCTCTCCACCATACGCAACATTTGATTGAAAAGAGCGGGAAAGACTACATTGTAGGCATTGACGTTACACCCAACCTGGAACTTGAAAAACAACTGATCCTCCACCTCGACGGGGTTACGGTTTTGGAGCCGGCACCGCTCAAAGAACAGATAGAAGATTACCTGAAAACAGCCCTAAGGAGATACACCGGAAAGGACACTCTCTAACAGCGTACGCCCAGCAGACCGACTATCTGGTTGGCATAGGCAGCTATGGTTTCCGGCGGAAAATGTCCCGCACCTATTCCAAAAAATGCACAACCTTTCCCTCCATAATAGGCCACACCCTGCTCTACCAGTCCAGCCATAGCGTTCACCAGTTTAGCGGCATCATGTCCGTAATAGGTGAGTTCGTGGTTGTTGTAGAGCAGCAGGCGTCCGTAAGGGTAGAGTCGGTCAACCAGCGGTGAGAAGTGTGACAAGTCCGTTTTCAGCACTTTTATGCCCTGCCGCAGGGCCACCCGCAGCACTTCTTCTTCGGCCATAGCCTCTTCCTCGGCCGTAACGCCCTGCATTTGCCGGTCTTTAAGCCGGACGTCTGCTATTTCATTGTCAGAGGCTCCTATCTGCCTCATACCGTCAATATAGCCGGCATCGTTGGCAGCCACCAATTGTTGGAAACGGGTTAGGGCTACCCCTAGCACGGCAGCCACCTGCGCAATGGCGGCCGGTTTGCCACTGTTGTCGTTGTGGTGGTCAACCAGCACATAGTTTACCCCATTAGGGGGTAAACCCCTCAGTTCTATTCCATAATACAGGGCTCCCACATCCGACATATCGTTATAGTAAGCCGACAATTCTGCATTTTTCCACGACAAGTCCTTGTCAATATATTCTTCCCCCTTATCTTCCAACAACTGCCTAATGGTCTCCATCTCCAAATCGTGGCCACCCAATAAGAACACCCTGCGCATAACCTGAACCTGTTAGTCAATAAAGAAGTCCTTAACCACACTGAGCGATTTTTTAGCCCGCGTAATGGCCGTATAGAGCCACTGGTAGTTGCCTTTAACAGGATTCAACGTCAGGTTGCGCGGCATTTGCAGGTAGACGTTGTTCCACTCGCCACCTTGTGCCTTGTGGCAGGTAACTGCATAACCATACATACAGCGCAAAGCATTGAGGTATTCGTCTTTCATCAACTGTTCACGGAAGAGTTCGGAATCACGTTTCTGTTTGATGCCCTTTTGGTGCATACGTATAGCAAAATCGCGGAACAGCTCGGTCTGTTCTTCAGCCGACACATTCTGTGTAGGATTGTCGAGAAGGCTCTCCATCAGCAGCTGTTCAGAGACCGTCCCGTCGAACAGGTTCTTTACCTTGACGCGGCGGAAGTCCTGATTGGCACGCCTTTCCACCGTCCCGTCCAACTCCAGCACCTCGACCATATCGCCATTAACCAGCCCCGACAACAGGTTGTTCTGCACCACCATCAGCTGGTCGCCCACGCAGACGCGTCCCCTAAAGCCTAGTTGCGCACGCACGGTCAGCGACATTCTATGGCAGTCTTTATTGCTTCGGCAGATGTAGATGGCATTACCGAAACCATTGGTTTTGACGTCGTCGACGTAATTTTGCAACAAAACCTCGTTAGAGTTAAGGATATGGATATCGCGGCAATGTCTGAAGTGGAACTTCTCGCCCCACACATGTTGTTTGGTAGCGTCTACCACCTCGGGGCTTTGCGCATAGCGGCGCCGTATGTCTTGCGAAACGGTAATCAGACTGCTGTCTTTGCCCTGGCGCATGATTTCGGTGAGTTGCGCCTCTTGCGCCTGCAGGCGGAACACGTTCATAAAATACTTCTGGTCGAGGGCCGGCGAGGCGGTTTGCGAAACGGGAGGCAACTGGCACGGATCACCCACAAAAATAAACTTCGAGCCCTTGCGCTTGTCGTAATCCATCAGCTCCTTAAGCAGCCTTCCCGACCCAAACATGGCCTGGGTTACGTACACAGGCTCCATGTCGCCAATCATAGAGGCCTCGTCAACAATATAGACACATTCGCCCGCGTCGTTCCCTACAACATTGGGTTCGAAGACGAGAAACAACTGTCCGGAATCGTCGACACCAGTTCCCACCGCAGTCGGAACTTCCTTATTCAAGTCTTTAAACGAGTAAATCATTCCGTGAATAGTAGAAGCGCCATTTCCCGACAAGTCGCCCAGTATTTTTGCAGCGCGTCCCGTACTAGCCAGCAAACGGTATTCGCGCTCTTTCTTGTTAAGGTCATCAATCAGGAAGCGCATAAGCGTCGTTTTTCCTGTTCCAGCATAACCCTTAAGCAGGAAAACACGGTCGTCGGACTTATAAATAAAGTCTTTCATACTTTTGAACACCCGTTTTTGGCTTTCGGTTAGTGTAATCATAAAATGCAGATTGAGTTTAAAAGCACATATCTTGGAATAACCACCATATTGATATGAATCCTATAGTAATGCCACCATGTGGCTCATAAAATTCTGAACCACATTATTCTGAGCTTTTGAATTTAATGTTATTACACTGGATGTGAAATGCTTGGAATTGGTTCGTAATGATTGTTCGGATCGAAACAATCTTTTGCTGTGCCAGGAAATTCGTCTATAAGAGCCTTACGAACATCATCGTGACCATTAAAAACAGTAAACCAAATAGACCAGCAACCATATGCCTTAGCAAGATCAATAATTGTATCTTTGTCTACAACATTGTTTTGATACTTATTTAGGTATCTTTGGGCCACATTCCAAGTGAGAGAACGGATATTCCATCGCTTGTCACCATTACTTGACGTCGTTGGTGTCTTATCCAACCCAACCAATTTAAGCAGATTGTCAGCTTTTTTTTGAGAATTAGTGGGCAATTTATCATTAACTTTCACAACTCCACCAGCATCGTATATTAAACTTAAATAGGTATTGTTCAGATGAGGAAAGTGAAAATCATTGTAGTTAACATTCTTTGTATCCTTGTTGTCGGCACCATTACATGTAGCACAAGAGAGCAGAAAGTTGCTCCATTTTTTCTCTAAATGTTTATATATCAATTTACCATTAGATTTATAACCTTTGGGTTGAATATGTTCAACCTGCAAATCTCTGTCTTCAGAAAACGCTTTCTCACAATAGGAACAATACTTGCCCAAATTGGCAGTCAACACTGGTTTAGAGTCACTATAAGGGCTATAAGACGGTCTAACAGTCTCGTTTACTCCATTTAGTAGGAACTGGTGTTCTACAGCCCATTTATCTACTGGTCTCATAAGATTTTCTTTCAGCTCTAAGTAGTGCAACATAAGCAGGATCATCCGAGAAATCCGCTTCTATTTCATCAAGTTCCTCTTTTATTTTATTAGCATCCGCAGAATCTTTTTGTCCGTCTTTTACTAATTGGTAATACTTCTCAGCCATATCAACCATTTCATTATACTTCTTACTGCGAACTGTATCAACGTTCATCTCGTTAATGACGATTTCTTCAAGACTTCTCTTATTTGGGCTATTTTCCGCAATCCGCCCATCAAGCGTTATCACATTCCTACTCTCTACGCTCTGTACGATGAATGGAGAATGTGTAGTAACTATAAACTGGAATTCTGGGAAAGCTGCTTGCAGATCGCTTAGTACATGCTGCTGCCAATGTGGGTGCAAGTAGAGGTCGACCTCGTCAATCAATATGATGCCAGGGGTTTTTGTCACAGCATCAATGCCGAGAAATCCGTTAAGTTGTATACAACGATATGCTATTTCTGCAACAATGTTAATCATTGACTTGAAGCCTGCACTCATTGTATCGTATGTAAGCCAATGAGGTTCCGGATCCTTAGCCATCTGTATCTGTGCAGTGAACTCTGTGTTCTTTCTGTCAATCTCTATTTTTTTGAGTGATGGAATAGCTGTACGTAACGCATTGAGAAACGCTTCGTCAGTCTGTTCAAACTCTTTGTCCTTGGCCAATTCCTTATCAAAACGATATATCCAGTCGAAAGCACTCTTGAAATCGACCTTTTCGTCCAATGCACATTTGTAGGCTTTCTCTTCGCGTGATGCTCGTGTCTTCGTTTTTTCTGCCCCATTGTAGTTGTCAACAAGACGCGAAGCACCAAACGACAGAAACAGTGGCAAAACTGAATTGACACCTGTGTTGTCGGCACTTCGCCGCATCTTTTCCATTTGAGCAACCACGGTCATTAACTCACCCGTATTTGTCTTGGAATTTCTGGAATTGTTAGAACTTGTTCTTGCCCATTTGATAGTCTTTTCTGCTCCTGAGTATTCCTTAGTCCCTATACAGAAATTTCTTTCAACGACATTAGCATTTACTTCTATCCATGGCTTTTCTGCTATAGGTTGGAAACTCTTAGCACTATTGCTATAGACACTGACGTGATCGCTTTTACTAAAATTTCTTGCGCAACCATTTATGAGTGTCAGTTCTTGCAGATAGGCGCCGAGAGCTATTTGCACGGCATGAAGCAATGTTGTTTTGCCAGTGGTATTGTCGCCCAAAACGACGTTCATTTTAGAATCAAATGAGAAGTGTTTCTCTGCAAAGCCTCTAAAGTTCCTTATTATTATATCATTGATTCTCATCGTGGTATATTTTCAAAAGCTCTTCATTTATTCTGTAACAAGTATCGATACGACTATTCGTTATGCTTGCCACCGACAAAGATAACACTTACTTTAGAAATCCTGCACATTATCTTCTCAACTCTTTTTCTTTGTTTGAAGGATTTGTCTATAATCTGATTTTTCACTAACAAAATCAGATTATTGGGAACATAAAATCATAATATAAGACAAAGCTTTTCAATCTTGATTTTCTCACAATTTAGAAGTTCGTCTTCTCGTTTACGGACTTGTTTGGACCGTAGCTTTCTCCTCCAATACGCTGACGGCTCCTATCGTGATGGTCTTTTGCGTAGACATAGTCCTCACAATTTTCAACCGATAGAGATTAACTCCTTTCTATATCAACTTATAAAATGGCTTCTATCAAAGACTTTAAATCTAATCCTTATTGTGTTGGACTATGGTCACTGAGATGAAGGAACTCTAACAAAATCAGTAACTGAAAAGTGTCTTAATCCTTATTGTGTTGGACTATGGTCACTGAGAAAAGGTAAAACTAATGTTATCTTCTTGTCATTGTTCGTCTTAATCCTTATTGTGTTGGACTATGGTCACTGAGATTAAATCCATCTCTTCGTGGTTATATTGAAATTGAGTCTTAATCCTTATTGTGTTGGACTATGGTCACTGAGTTGTGCCGTTTTGAACGGTACAAAGCAAACGTTATTAAGTCTTAATCCTTATTGTGTTGGACTATGGTCACTGAGACAATGTTAGAAGTAGTTAATACAAGTAGAGAACCAAGTCTTAATCCTTATTGTGTTGGACTATGGTCACTGAGCTATTTCCTATAGATGTTTCAAATGAAATAAATAAAGGTCTTAATCCTTATTGTGTTGGAAGATGGTCTCTGAGCAGTATTTCCTATAAATTTAAAACCTTAGGCAAGAGTCTTAATCCTTATTGTGTTGGAAGATGGTCTCTGAGGTTATTCATGGACAGCTTCTGCAAAAACAGAAATTGGTCTTAATCCTTATTGTGTTGGAAGATGGTCTCTGAGCAATGCAAACTAGCAAATACTAGTCTTTGAAATGAACCGTCTTAATCCTTATTGTGTTGGAAGATGGTCTCTGAGAATGAAAAAGAGTACAATTGTTTCACTTATCGCTGGTGTAGGTCTTAATCCTTATTGTGTTGGAAGATGGTCTCTGAGCTTTGACTGATAAACGTAAACGATAATGTTTATACTAGTCTTAATCCTTATTGTGTTGGAAGATGGTCTCTGAGCGGGGCAAAGGTACAAACAAATACGTTTGGTATTCGTCTTAATCCTTATTGTGTTGGAAGATGGTCTCTGAGTTTTGCCGTCTGTTTTCGTACCAAATTCAACCGATAGGTCTTAATCCTTATTGTGTTGGAAGATGGTCTCTGAGCATTGGCCGCAGGTCGTTTAGCTTACGACGAATACGTCTTAATCCTTATTGTGTTGGAAGATGGTCTCTGAGAGGAATAATGTAAAATCAAATTAATTAAATTAAAAAGTCTTAATCCTTATTGT
>ODAJ011829568.1_pt1 | contig 25415 bp, 21 predicted proteins | sample 1539241 | NCBI WGS metagenome assembly ODAJ01 (sample SAMN02144231, study PRJEB22623) | gut metagenome | biome: sheep rumen | host: Ovis aries | place: New Zealand
CCTTTGTATTTGTTTTTTGTCGTGATTAAAACTATAACACAAAGTGGTGTTCTCTATTGCTTTTTCCTACAAAAATTTTACACTAGCAAAGGCCAAAGACAGGATTAATTCCCCTTGTTTCAAGCCTTGGATTTCGGTAAAAATTGTGAATCAGATGGATATGAATCCAAATACACTGGCCAGGGAGCTGATCAGAATCACAGTCAGAAACAAAGGACAGATATAGGAAATCATAAAGTTAAAAATCTTTTTTCGTTTGAAAGGCATACCGTCTTTCTCCACTTCCACACTGATGGCCTCTAAGCTGATAACCCTGGTGACAAGATAGCAGGTAGCCACCGCAGCCACCGGCATCATGAGGGAATTGGTGATAAAGTCAAAGAAATCAAGAAACTGCATGCCGAGGATTTTGACATTGGCCCAGACGCCATAGCCTATGGCCGATGGCGTACCAAGGAGAATGACGATTACACCCGTTACAATGGTAGCCTTCTGCCGGCTCCAGGAAAACTCATCCTCAAAAGTGGAAACGGCACTCTCTGTAAGGGCGATGGCACTGGTGAGGGCGGCAAAGAATACCAGGACAAAGAACATGATGCCCGCAGGCGTTCCAAAGCCCATACTGTCAAATACCTTGGGTATGGTAATGAACATGAGGGAGGGCCCTGCCTGCAGGGCGTCCGGGTCTCCGCCGGAAAAGGCAAAGACAGCCGGTATGATCATCAGGCCGGCCAGGACAGCTATGCCCGTATCAAAAATCTCAACATTGGTGGTAGCCTGTTCGATGGACACGTCATCCTTCATGTAGGAGCCGAAGGTAATCAGGATACCCATGGCAATGGACAGGGAATAAAACATCTGCTGCATGGCAGAGACGACGGTCATCCAGGAAAAATTAGCCGGATTGGGAATCAGAAAATAAGCCACACCGGCCATGGCACCTTTTCTGGTCATGGAGTAGATGGAAACGATTACAGCCAGGACTACCAGAATAGGCATCATAAACTTGGATACTCTTTCAATACCATTCTGAACACCCATGTAAATGACCACCATGGTGATCAGGGCAAAGATGAGAAACCAGAATTCCACGCTGCTGCCGGTGATAAATTCTGTAAAGTAATCATCGGAGGCCAGCAGGTGGCCGTGTCCAAAAAGATACTCATACATATACTTGATAACCCATCCACCAATTACGGCATAGTAAGACACGATCATGATGGGAATGATGGCGTTGAGCCAGCCTCCAAAATAAAAAAAACCGCTTTTTCCATAATGGGTATAAGCGCCCACAGGAGCCTTCCTGGTTATTCTTCCCAGGGCTGTCTCAGCCATGATCATGGCGTAGCCAAAGGTCAGAACCAGGATCAGGTAGACCAGCAGAAAAATACCGCCACCGTATTTGGCTGCCAGGTAGGGAAAGCGCCAGATATTTCCCAGGCCCACAGAGGCCCCGGCAGCCGCCAGGACAAAGCCCAGCTTTCCAGAGAAACTGCTTCGTTGTTTAATGGGTTCTTCTGTTTGTGTGTTCTCCTTCATAAAATACCCCTCCTATATGATTAATATACCTTGCCCCAGGGTCTGCTTTAGAGGTCCGATACCCGGACTTCCACTGGCAGAATGGGGACCTGTGTCTTCCGGATAACAGCTGGACGACACTTTACATATTATAACATTATTTTAGAGAGGCTTCTATATTATGACTCAGATATTATGGCTTTTTTACAGAAATGAATATATAATGACATTGTCAAAATATTATAGGCGATAAGAACATGACTCTTGCATATTGGAAAGCCTTCACATGGAAAGGATTCTGGTTAAAATGTAATCCTGAATACAGTATGTGGAAAGACGATGCAGTCACTGAAGGACGTAAATTATGCAAGTGAAGATTTCAGAGTTGAAATATGAGGTGATAATATTATGAGAATTTACCGGGCAAATACTTATGAGGATATGAGCAGAAAGGCAGCCAATATTATTTCTGCCCAGATTATCATGAAGCCGGACGCGGTTCTGGGATTGGCCACCGGGTCCTCCCCTTTGGGCATTTACCGGCAGCTGATTGAATGGTATAAAAAGGGAGACCTGGATTTCAGGGAGGTCCGGACAGTGAATCTGGATGAGTACAAGGGACTGGCTCCCGAAGACCGGCAGAGCTATGCTTATTTTATGAAAGAGAATCTTTTTGATCATGTCAATATCGACCCTGCCAACACCCATATTCCCAATGGCTTAGAAAAGGACGAAGCCCTGGAATGTGCCAGGTATAATGAGGTCATCGCCGGTCTTGGCGGCATCGACCTGCAGCTTCTGGGAATTGGGGCCAATGGACATATCGGTTTCAATGAGCCGGGGGAGGCCTTTGAGAAGGAAACCCATTGTGTCAGGCTGACGGATACGACTATAGAGGCTAATGCCCGCTTTTTCGAGACCATGGACCAGGTGCCCAAATATGCCTATTCCACCGGTATCAAAAATATTATGCAGGCCAGGAGCATTCTTTTGATCGCCTCCGGAAAGGCCAAGGCTGAGGCAGTAAATCAAATGCTTACCGGCCCTATCAGCCCGGCCTGCCCCGCTTCCATCCTCCAGCTCCATAATAATGTGTCCATCGTGGCAGACAAGGAAGCCCTCAGTATCTATGATTCTCTTTGAAGCAGCCTGATAATATAAGAGATCTAAAAACAGAAACCAGAGTTAGAGGATGAAAATAAAGAAAGCCCGGGGTGAATCTATTCTGAAAAGATAGATGGCCCCGGGCTTTCAGGTTAGTATTATATATATTTATTTGTTCTCCCGTGGAATACAAATTTTACATATATATTACATTAATTATACACTAATCATGTAAAAAATGTAGTAGGAAAATTAAATACTTTTTTATAGATAATAGTCAATATCTTAATGATTTCTTATAAATTTCTTAATGATAGTTATTAATCAAAAGTCAGGTCAATGACAGTAATCTCACTGTGAGTGCCTATCCTTAAAGGAGGCCCATAATAGCCTACCCCTCCGGTGACCAGGGTCTGCAGGCCGTCAATTACTTTATAGCCATAGCCGTTTTCGTTGAAATATCTTACGATGTAATTACCGGGAAAGATCTGGCCATTGTGGGTGTGGCCGCAGAGGGTCAGGTCTGCTCCGGCCCTGGCCAGGGACTGGAATTCCCAGGGCTCATGTTCCAGAACGATAACAGGTTTGTCATGGTCGATATCCTTCAGAAGCTTTGAGGCCTTTAAACGGACACTCTTACCATCACCGTAGCGCTCTCCGTCCAGCCGGCCTGCCAGCTGGATAGATCCGTCGGCTATGGTGATCACCTTGTCATTGAGCATGGTGAAGCCGCATTTTTCCACGAAATCTACCATATCCTGGCTTCTGATGGCGTCTTCCGCTTTTACTATGGGAAAACCTACAAGCAGGGGCTCATTGACGTCATGGTTGCCGTAGATGGCATAGCTTCCCATGGGTGCCTTCATTTTTTTTAAGGCGTTAATATATCTGTCCGGATTCTTCAGGCCCCGGTAGGTGCTGGTGAAGAAATCTCCTACCGTAAAAATAATATCAGGTTTCTGCTCATTGACCATGGCTGCCATCCGTTCGTACATGGCAGGATCGGAATTCACAGACATATGGAGATCGCCCAGGAGCATAACCTTTAGGGATTTGACACCGCCGGCGCTTTTGTCGATTTTGATGGAATAATTTTTAACGGTGATATTTTCCGCATTTATCATGCCATAATAATTCATGGCAAAGGAGAAAGCCGCGGAAAGGACAAGGACCGTCCAGGCAGCCTTCTTTCCATGCATGATCTGCTTTATTTTTTTTTCCCTGGTCCTGCCCCTGCCGGAAAGGATGATCAGGAATCTCATCAGACAGGGAACCAGCAGGATAGCCATGCCAAAAAAGGCTACGGCACCCATAAAATTATTGCCGAAGGACATACAGAAAAAGCGGAAATCAGAATCCTGCAAAAAGACGCCCAGTATGGGAAGTACCATCATCACCAGGTAAAACAGTCCCAGGCAGACAGAAATCCCCTTGTGGTTTTTGATTGACGGGACCGCCCTGCCCAGCCACAGGTAGAGGCGCCAGAAAACAATAACATTTAAAAAAACATAAATTGGTATGATAATATAAGTCATCATTTGCCGGAATAACCTCCATTCTGATTGATACTGCAATAATAGGATGATGAGGCGGTAATCCCCTCTCCCATGTTAGGGTGAAGAACTGAGTGGGCCACGTCAAAGGTGAAAACGACCAGCAGAATAAATGCCGCAATCTGCAGGGCCTTGTCAGGGAATCTTTTCAGCCATTCGTCAAAAACCGGCGCCACCAGATAAGTAAATACGACGCCTCCCACGCCAAAGACCAGAAGGCCTTCGGCACAGATTCTTCCGTGAAGATTCAGGAAGTAACCGCTGTAGTCCCACCATCTGGTGCCGTCATGGGTAATCTCCATGAGATAGCCGCTGCTGTATTCCAGGAGACCACAGAGGGCGATGGCGGAAAGGAAAAGCCAGAGAGGGTTTTTCTTCAGCCTGTTTAAAAGGGTGAGAATCAGGATTATGCCAAAGCCATAGATGGGTATCCAGGGGCCGTAGAGGGAGCCTCTGTTGGAAAAAGTCCCGGCCACCATCAGGTGGTGGCATACCTCCCAGACCCAGCCGACCACAGAAAGAAACATAAAGATCAGGACCAGGTTGGTGAGGGAATAGTGTCTCATATAACGAACCGGCAGCCTCCTCAGCTTCGGGGCCTTGTCCTGTTCTGCCGCGGTCCTTGTACCGGATTCCGTGACCATTTTCTGATAGACAGGGAATAGCCGGATGGGATACATCTTTCCTTCCATCATGTCATCAAGATAGCCCAGATTCTGCATATGCTGCTGGTAATTCTCATAATCCTGTTCCCAGGGTGAATTCCAGATTACTACACCCAGGTTTCTGGCCAGCCAGGCCCGGAGCCCATGGAGCTCAGGCAGGTCTTCCACAACAGTCTGGGCCTTCAGGTCCTCTGCAATATCAGCATAGCTCTCAGTGAGCAGGTCAGGGGAGGCTTTCTCATAGAGGTAGTGGTCATTGAGTTTCTCATAGCCTTCTATTTTATTCCTGATGGCCTGCTCTCTCACTTTGACATAAAACTCCGCTTCCGCAGCCATGTAATAGGGGGCCAGGATAAAGAGGGAGGGCAGGTAAAAGAAAAGTATGCCCAGGATATACCAACCGGCATAGGAAAGCCACATTTTGAATAAGGACCATTTGTTTCCGTCCATCATTTTCCTGGATAAAGTGATGGTCTCCAAAGGAGACAGGTCAGGATTCTCCGCTGTGATATAGGGAATCATGGCATAGGAAAAGTGCTTGATGAGACCGCCAATGATGGTAAGATTCCACAAGAGCTCAAAGATGGAGGCAAGCAGCATGATTTTGGCGATGGACAGCCAGCGATGGACCTGAAGGGGGAAAAGCATCTTGCGGAGGGGAACCTCCTCATAGATCCTCGATTCCAGAAGGATCCTGCTTAAAACAACGGTAAAGATGTTCCGGACCAGGAACCAGTAGACAAAAGAGACGACCATGGCCAGGATGATCAGGAAAGTGATCGTCATGTTTCTTGAGCCTGTAGCCTGGAGGACGGCACCCACCAGCTCTGACCAGATCTCACCGCCGTTTATAGTGTTCACAAAAGTAGAAAGTACACCCTTCGTCCGGCCAAGGGAAGGATTCTTCCTCTCTTTCTCCAGCCGCTGTTCCCTGATGACGTCGGGGTCTATGGTATTGCCCTGCTCTTTCTGGTCAGCCAGATAATTGATGACATCAAAAAGCTCTATAGGGTTTTCAAAGACATTATATTTAATTGTACTGCCTTTTTGATAGGGATTTTCAAAACTCAGACCTGAGCTGAAGCTGCTGAATTCCGATCCGATAAAAGTTGAAATCAGGATGGCAAATATAATCAGCATGTAATGTTTTTTCAGAGTTGCCCGGGCACTGTGTTTCAGATCGCCGATTACTATTTCTGTTTTGTTCATGATATCTGTAGAAAATGCTTTATTGTATTTAAGATTAAAGAGAACCTTTTTAAATATAGCATATTTAAGGTCGATTATAAATCATAAAATGACTAATAAATATTCATCAGAACTGAAACACAGAGCCGGGGTATTTAGATAAGTTATATATAAATCTATTGCTGATAGAGGTGGCAGGCCGCACATTACTGACAGCATGGGCAGGCAGGGTATGGACCGATATACATGGGACAATATAAGCTGGACCGATCCACCTGGGCAACATAAGCTGGGCCGGCATAACCTGGGCTGATGCAACCGGGGCCGGTTCTTTATATCTTATTGATAGTAGGGGTTCACGTGAATCATCACATGGATGATATCAGAGATCTCATCCTCCAGCCGGTCATGGACAGAATGGGCGATATCGTGGGCCTCGGCCAGAGACTGGTGGGCGTCTGCTGAGATTTCGACATCGACGTAGCAACCGCTTCCGAACTTTCTGGTTTTAATAAGATCGATGCTACGGACGCCGGGTTCTTCCAGGATAATAGACTCTATCTTATCCAGGGTTTCCTGGTCCACGGCACTGTCCACCATTTTGTCAAAAGCAGACATGAGAATTTCAATGGCGGCCTTGAGGATAAAAATACAGATCACTATACTGGCCAGAGGGTCCAGAAAGCGGTAACCCAGCATGGATCCGCCGATACCGATCAGGGAACCTACAGAGGACAGGGCATCGGACCTGTGATGCCAGGCGTCAGCCATGAGGGCATCAGACTTGACTCTTTTAGCGCCGGCTTTTGTATAGTGATACATGCTTTCTTTAATCAGGATAGACAGAATTGCGGCCGCCAGGGCAATGGGTCCGGGCGCAGGCAAAGACTGGCTGCCGTTCAAGATGGACTGGAGACCGGAATAGCCGATACCAAGACCAGTTATGATCAGGATGGCAGACAGGATGATGGAAGCGATACTCTCAAAACGGTCGTGCCCATAAGGATGACTATCGTCAGCCTTTTTTCCTGAGAAACGGACACCAATCATAACGATGATGGTACTGAAGACGTCAGACAGGGAATGGACTGCGTCAGAGACCATGGCTCCGGAATGGCCGAAAATACCGGCGAAAAGCTTGAAGCCAGACAGGAAGGCATCTGTCAGAATACTGACCCTGGATATGTGCATTACGGTTTTTGTTCTCTCAGACATAAAAAAACCACCTCTAAAAATTTATTAAAAGAATCTAAACCTATTGTAAATGTATTGATAAAATTTAGTCAATACGAAATGAGGTTATGTCATTTCAACAAATATTAGGGGTGATAAAAAACAGTTAAGCATTTTCAACGATAATTAGAAAGACTTATATATGGTTAGGCAATATCTAACTCAAAAAACAATTATGATTTAAAAATAAATATAGAAGGTTTGTTATTTATTCGCTCAGCATGGCAACACGGCGGACATATTTTTCCTTGGGAATAAATTCTGCATCAAGCCAGGCATCCACGATGGCCTTGGCAGTTTCCATACCGATAATTCTGGCTCCAAAGGCAATAATATTTGCGTTATTATGCTGTTTTGTGAGACGGGCCGAAACAGGATCATTGGCAACAGCAGCCCGGATTCCTTTCACTTTGTTGGCAGCGATAGAGATGCCGATACCCGTGCCACAGATCAGAACTCCTGCGTCAACCTGACCGCTGGCAACAGCTTCTCCGACCTTTTTTCCATAGATGGGATAATCACAGCTCTCTTCTGTGTCTGTTCCGAAATTAATGACTTCTATTCCTTTTTCCTGCAGATAGGCACTAATCTCTTCTTTCATTTTTACAGCCGCATGGTCATTGCCAATGGCGATTTTTTTGATCTCGCTCATTTCTTTACCTCCGAATCAAGATTAAAGTAGATTGGCCTCAATATATCATATTTTTTTTATAGAAACAAGAATTGGCGGATTAGAAAATATCCATAGTCTGGTTTTTACAAATAAACCATAGTCTGGTTTAATAGTTTGATTATTAAATGAATGAGTGGGTTCATTATTTCGTTAATTAATAAACAGGGAGGATACCGCCGTTGACGGTACCCTCCCTCCTTCTCTCATAGAAAAGATCTTCTTTCATAATAAAGAAACTATCAGATCGATTTGTTTTAAACAACGATAACTGTCACGGACAGTAATCCGGAACAAGGGTTCAGTTATGTGTGATGTCCCGGTTACAGGTTGACAGCCGGCTGTTTAGTTTGCAATACAGATTAGTTGTTGTGGTCTACGGTCTTGTGGATGATATCTCTCATCTGTGGCCATGTCTCCATGTATCTGTCCATGTAGAACTTATACTTCTCATGGTTTTCCATGTTCGGAGTATAGGTCTTGTCGATACGTACAAGAGTATCGGCTGCCTCTGTGAAGTCTTTGAAAAGACCTGCACCTACAGCGGCGATGATGGCATCACCAAGGCATCCTGCGCTCTGGTTCTCGATGGTTGTGTACATTGGAACACCGATGATATCACAGTGCATCTGCATCCAGAAGTCAGATGTACAGATTCCGCCTGCGGCATAGATTTCTTTTACATCATAGCCGGCTTCCTTCATGCTGACGATACAGTGGTTGGCACCGTAAGCTACGCCCTCGTAAACCGCTCTTGCGATGTGGGCAGTGGTAGTTCCGATGGACAGACCCCAGAAGATTCCACGAGCCTTGGAATCAGCATAAGGTGCACGGTTGCCCTGGAAGTCAGAATTCATAACAACACCCTCACAGCCGATCGGGATAGCTGCAGCCTTCTCTGTGATCAGATCATAAACGTTCATCTCACGCTGGGCAGCTTCCTGCAGCCAGGAGCCGGGAAGAAGGTTGTTTCTGAACCATGTCAGGATACCACCGGAGGAAGTCTGACCACCCTCAAGGAGGCTGGTTCCCTCGTACATACAGTTAGGATAGGTTCCGTTTACACCATCCTCATGGAAATCAGTCTCAGAAAGACCTAAGAGACAGGAGGATGTTCCACCGATCAGAGTCATACCGTTGGGCTTAACACCGCCAACACCGAACATACAAGCGTTACAGTCTGCGGTACCTTCAACAACGATGGTTTTCTCGCTGAGACCAAACTCCTTGGAAGCCTCAGGGCTTACATTAGCGATTACAGCGCCGACAGGAAGGATGTCTTTGGGGAACTTGGAGGTGAGGTCATCAAGACCAACAGCTGCCAGAAGATCCTCAGGATATCCGCCGTTGCGGTCATCATAGTTCCAACGGAAAGCTGCAACAGACTTGCTGACAGTGAGCTTGCCTGTAAGCTGGAGATTCAGCCAGTCTTCGAAATCAAAGATAGTCTTGGAAGCAGCGTATACCTCCGGCTGGTTTCTCTTAACCCACATACATTTGGGAATCATGGTATCTGCACGGAAGCTCGGCTTATAGAATCTGGTTGCCGGATATTTGTCACGGATGGTATCAATCTCAGCTGCCTCAGCTGCTGCACGAACGTCCGGCCATAACATAGGCTTGCGGACAGACTGATTGTTCTCATCCAGGAAAACGATGGTGCTGGTGGTAGCGTCACAGGTAACTGCTACGATATCATCAGGATTAACACCGGATTTCTTGATTGCTCCCGGGATAGCCTTCTTAAGAGCGGCATACCAGTCCTTGTCATCCTGCTCAGCCCAGCCGTTCTGCGGATAGGTTGTAGGATACTCAGCGATATCGTAAGCTCTGTTCTGTCCTCTTAAATCAAAGATAGCTACACGAACACTACCGGTTCCACAGTCAACACCCATTAAATACTTCATATTGGTCTCCTTTCACAATGTATATCATTACATGATTGGGTTTATATTCAACCGGACGGGACCCTTCCCCGATCCCGCCGGTTAAATATTTTTATAAGTTAGTCATTCCCGTAATCAGAACTTATGCAAGAAACTCCTTGATGGAAGCGGCAACGCCCTTGCCGTCAAGACCGTATTTCTCAAGCAGCTTCACTGCAGGGCCGGATTCGCCGAAAACATCGTTCACACCGATTCTCTTAACCGGTACGGGAGCTTTTTCGGAAAGAACTTCACAGACTGCTCCTCCCAGGCCGCCGATGATGGAGTGTTCTTCCACTGTGACAACCTTGCCGGTCTTCTTTGCTGCTGCTACAATGATATCCTCATCGATAGGCTTGATGGTGTGGATATTGATAATCTGGGCATCGATGCCGTCTGCGGCAAGGATCTCAGCTGCCTCCAGGGCAGAATTCACACAGAGACCTGTGGCGATGATGGTAACATCCTTGCCGTCACGAAGCTCAACGCCCTTGCCAATCTCAAACTTGTAATCCGGAGTATCATTGAATACCGGTACGGCCAGACGGCCGAAACGCAGGTATACCGGACCTTCCATCTCATAGGCAGCCTTCACTGCGGCCTTGGCCTCCACATCGTCGGAGGGGCTGATGATGGTCATGCCGGGAATGGTTCTCATGAGGGCGATGTCCTCGTTACACTGGTGGGTAGCACCATCTTCTCCAACGGAGATACCTGCATGGGTAGCACCAATCTTTACATTCAGATGGGGATAGCCGATGGAGTTGCGGACCTGCTCAAAAGCACGGCCAGCAGCGAACATGGCAAAGGTGCTGGCAAAGGGTACCATGCCTGCGGCCGCAAGGCCTGCGGCAACACCCATCAGGTTGGATTCTGCGATACCGCAGTCAAAAAATCTGTCAGGAAATGCTTTCTTGAAAGTGCCTGTTTTGGTAGCATTAGCCAGGTCAGCGTCAAGAACAACCAGGTTTTCGTGCTCTTTACCAAGTTCAACTAAAGCATTACCATAGCTTTCTCTGGTCGCAATCTTCTTTACTTCTGACATAACTCTTCCTCCACTTTCTTAAGATCTTCCATAGCAACTGCATACTGTTCATCATTGGGAGCTTTTCCGTGCCATCCGACCTGGTTCTCCATAAAGGATACACCCTTGCCCTTGACAGTCTTCATGATGATGGCTGTCGGCACGCCCTTGGTTTCCCTGGCTTCCTTGAAGGCAGCTGCCAGCTGGTCAAAATCATTACCGTCGGCAACATTGATTACATGGAAATTGAACGCCTCAAATTTCTTATCGATTGGATAAGGAGAATTGACTTCATCGATGGCTCCGTCAATCTGAAGATTGTTGTTATCCACGATAACTACAAGATTATCAAGGCCTTTTGCTGCCGCGAACATAGATGCTTCCCATACCTGACCTTCCTGGATCTCTCCGTCTCCAAGAAGAGTGTAGACACGGTAATCTTTTTTCTGAAGCTTGGCTGCCAGAGCCATGCCGCAGGCTGCAGAGATGCCCTGGCCCAGGGAACCGCTGGACATATCAACACCAGGTGTGTGCTGGAGGCAGGGGTGACCCTGCAGGTGAGAACCAATCTGACGGAGGGTCAGGAGATCCTCAACCGGGAAGTAACCTCTGTTGGCAAGAACAGAGTAGAGACCCGGAGCTGTGTGGCCCTTGGATAATACAAAACGGTCACGGTCGGGATCTTCGGGGTTCTTGGGATCAATGTTCATCTCTTCGAAGTAGAGGTAGGTAAAAACCTCTGCGGAAGAGAGGGATCCGCCGGGATGGCCGGCTTTAGCCGCGTGAACTCCTTCGATGATTCCTTTTCGCACATCATTTGCTTTTTTCTGAAGTTCCAGTTTATTCATGTCATCCTCCTGAACAAAATTTCTTTGATTCTTGTATCTTATTCGCCAAAGACAGCGATATAATCAGCCTTAAACTTCTCAATACCTGCATCAGTCAGCGGATGCTTTGTCATCTGTTCGATAACTTTGTAAGGAACCGTTGCGATATCGGCACCGGCCAGGGCACAATCCGTCACATGGATAGGATTACGAACGCTGGCTGCGATGATCTGGGTGTCAATGCCGGCCACGTCAAAAATCTCAGCAATCTCACGGATCAGGTCCACACCGCGTACATTGATGTCATCGAGACGTCCGAGGAACGGTGATACATAAGTAGCACCTGCACGGGCTGCCAGCAGAGCCTGGTTAGCATTGAAAACCAGGGTTACATTGGTCTTGATCCCTTCAGCTGCCAGAGCTTTTGTCGCTTTGAGGCCTTCTACAGTCATGGGAATCTTTACTACCATGTTGGGATGGATGGCAGCGATAGCTCTTCCTTCCTCAATCATACCTGCGGCATCCGTTGTTGTAGCCTTAACCTCGCCGCTGATAGGTCCGTCAACGATGGAAGCGATCTCTGCGATAACCTCGTTGAAATCCCTGCCTTCCTTGGCGATCAGAGACGGGTTAGTGGTAACGCCACAGATGACGCCCATATCGTTGGCTTTCTTAATATCTTCTACATTCGCTGTATCAATAAAAAATCTCATAATCTAAGTCCTCCCTACTGCTTGTCAATATCAGGTTATGAAATAGTCTTTGAGATGGTCAGTCCCTCTCTGGGGACCTTTGATTATTATTCGTTCTCGAAATCAACAATTCTCTGAACCTTATCCTTAGACCTGCTGTTGGGGTCATAAGTGCAGGATAAATATTCTTTTACCATGCACTCAGCAAGCTTGGTGCCGATTACCTGGGAACCCATGGTGATGATGTTGGCATTGTTGGAAAGAGCTGCTCTCTGAGCCTGATATACATCATGAACACATGCAGCGTAAGCACCTTTAACCTTGTTGGCCGCGATGGAAACGCCGATACCGGTTCCACATACAACGATACCTCTGTCATACTCTCCTGCTGCCACAGCCTCGGCAACCTTGAAGGCTACGTTGGCGTAGATAGGATCATCACTTCCAAAATCAGCTACCTCATGTCCGAGCTCTTCTACGTAAGCCATTAAATGTTTCTTGAAATCTGTTGCGTTGGGGTCACATCCGAATACGATTTTCATAAGTATCTCCTCCTGTTTTTTTAATAAAATATCTTTGGTTAGTAAATGGTAGTTAAAAGTTAGCCCTATATAAATATTATCTCATTTGATTGAGTAATAATTAAGACCATTATTGCCTGTAATACTTCAATTAATAAATATTGAAATGATTTATAAGTATTTCCTCATCTCATTGAGAGAATCATAAATGCAGGTCGGTTCCACATCAGACTCGGCTACCGTCTGCATGTCAGCCTCACCGGTTAATACCAGGAAGCCCTTGCAGCCATTATCAACGCCGGTCCTGACGTCAGTGTAAAGACGGTCACCTACGAAAGCCATCTCCTCCGGCTTATAACCGGTGATCTCAGCGATCATGTCCACGGTCTCCTTCCAGGGTTTGCCCAGGAACCTTGGCTTGACACCTGTGGAATCGGTGATCAGGCTGCACATGGCGCCGCAGTCAGGCATGAAGCCATATTCTGTCGGGCAGTTAGTATCCATATGTGTAGCGATGAAGGGAACACCATTCCGGATATAATGGCAGATCCGGTCCAGCTTGTGGTAGGTCAGGGTGGTGTCAAAGCTCTGGACACAGACATCCGGGTCTTCCTGGACCAGGGTCAGTCCCTTTTCCTTCCAGTTCTCTTCCAGTACCGGGGTACCGTTCAGGAAAATCTTTGCGCCTGGATAATTCACCTTAAGGAATTCCGCACATACATCTCCGGCAGTAACTACCTTGCTCTCGTCCACGTCCAGACCCAGCTTGTGGAGCTTTTCCACATAGACTGAAGGGACTCTGGAAGCATTATTTGTGAAGAAAATGTAGTCTCTGTCCGGGTCGGCATCTACTTCATGGATAAAATCAAGGGATCCTTCAATAAGATTATTACCCAGATAAACGGTTCCGTCCATATCAAGTACAAATAATTTTACCCCTTTTAAGGCATCTTCTTTTTTCTGCATAGTATATCCCCATATTTTGATTAGTCATAAAGTTCTGCAGTGATCTTGTCGGCAATCTGTTCCAGGCGTCCGTTATCCTTGGCGAACTGCATTACAGAGTAACGCGGACGCACCTCATAACCTTTAAGGAGGCTCTCATGGAAAAGGTCGCGGCTGATACCAATCTGGTCAGGTCTGTAAGGAGCTCCTCCTCTCTGCAGGAGGGCCTCGATCTCCTCATGAGAAGGACAAAGTTCTTTCACGCCCTCAGGAAGAATATCTTCTACCTCTTCGAAGAAACGGGCGATAACAGGAGTAGCAACGCCTACCTGGATACCGTGGTGGTTAGGATTGAGACCCCTCTCCACATAGTCCATCTCCCAGAAATGGGACAGCATGTGCTCTGCGCCTGAAGCCGGTCTTGAAATATTAACCAGAGCCATGGCTACACCAGTGAGGGTCAGACCTTCAAGAAGGTTGCCCAGGGCTTCCGGATCCCTTGCCGGCAGCTTGTCGCAGGTGTCAAAGGTAATCTTCATAGCACGGTTTGTGAGCTCAACGCAGGTGTCACAGCGGTAGTCGTTGTTAGCCTTCACTGCCAGATCCCAGTCTGCGATAGCTGTGATCTTGCCAACCATGTCGCCGAAGCCGGCCTGGATCAGATCGTCCGGTGCAGTCTTTAAGATATCGGTATCTCCAACCAGACCGTATGTCAGATGGGCAACCGGTGAATATTTATGTCCCTGGGAAAAGATGGGAGCCCCGTCTGCCACATAGCCGTCCATGGAAGGAGCTGTTGCCACTACGATGTAGGGAAGTCCTGTACGGGAAGTGACAAACTTTACGGAGTCATTGATTACACCGCCGCCGACAGCAACCATGAGGGAGGTGTCAAGATCCTGCTCCTGAACGATACGGCCTAGGGTCTTCTCATCGGGAATGAGAATGTCATCACCTGTATCAAATAGCAGCTCTTTTACATTAAAGCCTGCTTCCCTGAGCAGCTCAACGGCTTTCTTGCCGGCAACCTTGTAGGTGTTGTTGTCGAAGACTACAAGGATTTTGCCGTCCTTGAAGGGCTCTGCCATCCTGGGCAGATCGTTGATAGCACCCTTGCGGATGGACATCTCATGAACACTGAAGTTGTGATGACGTCCGCAGGAGCAGTCAAATTCAGTCTGCGGCATATCATTTGTTTTGAGTTTTAAAATTTCATCCATTTTTCAAATACCTCCTTGTACACTTTGGGTCGTAAAATAGTCTTTCCAGTCTCTTCCTTCATACGGCTGTGAGGGCTATCTTAGATATTGATGTGATTTGAAATAGTTAAATAGTTAGTATGTAAATACAATTGGAAACAAAATTGACTAATCGAAACAATTGACAGGTTGTAATGACAGGAAAGGTGTATCAGCTGTTCTCCTCCTCAGAGGCCAGCACCGAAGCACACTGGATATCAGTAATCAACCGGTTGATAAAACCGCCTCTGATGGCTCCCTTTATACTGGGAAGCTTCTCCAGTCCTCCGGCGATTCCTATGGAAACCGGAACCTTCTTAAGCTTGTTGATATCGATACCAACAACGAAATTATCACTTTTAAAGGGTTTGGTATCCCCGTTCTCATCAAAGAACTGCATGCAGATATCCCCGCCCACTTTTTTTTCTATAAGCTCCTCCATCTCATTCTCCTTGAAATAGCCTGTGGCCCGGATGGAGGACCTGTTATTGGGATAACCAATACCGACGATGGCTACATCAAGATGCTTCATCAGCTCGATGGGCTTGGCGACAGCCTCCTCCCGCATCAACTCATTGCGGATGGTACTGGTGGAAACCCTGGCTGGAGCATAGATGGGAGCGAACCTTCCCCTGTACTCTCTGGCAAGAGATTCTGCCAGACTGTTGGAATGGAGTTCTGTCCTCAGCTGGCCCAAACCTCCAATCAATGGAACAAAGGTGACATCCTGAGCCTCAGGATTGTGAATGTTCCTGGTCATATGATAGAGGGTCTTACCCATGGAAATTCCTACGGTAGTACCACTTTTAATCACATAAGACAGGTAGTTGGCAGCCGACTTTCCCAGTTGTTCCAGGAGCAGGTCATCGTTAGCCTGACTGTCTACGATTACCACATCCTTGAGCTTAAACTTACTTTCAATCTGCCTCTCAATCTCCCAGTACTTAACCGCTTCAAGGTTAGATATATTAATCTGAACGATACCCAGATCCCTGGCGGAAGAAAGCAGTCTGGACACTGTCGGCCTTGAAAGATTCAGCTGCTTTCCAATCTGCTGCTGACTGATATTCTGATTATAATAGAGGTCACAGACCTTGACCATCAGACGGGCATTATCTACTACTTTTTTCATCCCAATTAATCTCCTTTGATAATAGTATATATATAACTATATTAAATGTCAATATAAAAAACTATTTATTTTTACAAAAAAGTAAAAATCAGATTAATTTAATATGAAATAACACTCTTAATATAAATTAAATTTTACATATGTAATAATAAGTAGGTATTTTTAAGGTAAAACCATATGGTATTTTTACCTATTGTAAAGTTAGTAAATATTATCAAAGCAACAATCATTGCAAATCTGACAGAGATACATATTAAAAACAGATATTAAAAATAAAAAATACCAGGGACACAGATTGATCTTGGTGTTGCAAACACTAAGAAAAACCCGTCCCTGGTAACTGTAGACGATTTAATTATCTTTGCCGGACCCACTGACCTTTCTCTTATCAGGCTCCCGGATGAGTTATGATAAGTGTACCGGATCCAGCTTTATAATGTGTCCAGGGCCAGCTGTATAAAATGCAGTTTTCCGGTGCCCTGCTTACTCAAAATGTTGACATGGCTAAAGCCACAGGCCATGGCTGTGTCCACAGCAATATCAAAGCCTCCATTTAACAACTCCCTCTGATGGGCATCGGAATTAATCAGGATTTCTCCCCCCATCTCCCGCAGTTTTTTTAGGAAAAACCGGTTTGGGTAGAGCTCTTTTTTACGGTTCCGGTTGACTGCCCCGCAATTGATTTCAAAAGGAACTCCCTGGGAGACCAGGTAGTCCATGGCATCCAGGGCAGGACCGGTGTAGCGGGAATCTTCCTCATCCAGAAAATGCATGCTGTCATTAAAGCGGGTCACCAGGTCAAAATGTCCCACAAAAGTACATTTCGTCCGGTCATAGACCTGGGCCTCCAGGTCATAATAAGCCTTGGAAAGCTTGTAATAATCACCTCCGAAAAACTCCCTGCAGAGGCTTTCCATCATCTCTTCCGAGTAATCGACGGAAATGGGATATTCCGTAGGAACATCCAGAGAATGAGTAGACCCGATCAGGTAGTCAGCCCCCAGGGCACAGGCAGGGTCATAGAGAACGTCCAGCTCAACCCCGCAAAGAATCTCTATCCGGTCCCTGTAGACCTCCTTAAGTCTCCCAATCTCCGCAAAATACTTATCAATATCCATATGAATATCCGGGTCCATATGACCCGAAAAACCCAGCTTGGTAAAGCCCAGGGCAAGAGCCTGCTTCACCATATCCTCCGCCGTATCCCGGCCATCACAAAAAACAGTATGCGTATGAAAATTCGCGAGAAGTGGCATACAGTCCTCCTTTCTGATAAATCATCTATTCCTGCCGGGAGCCTCCCAGAACTTCTTTTCCTCTTCCAGCAGCGAGATCAAATCTTCCCTGGACAAGCTGGCGTTTCCTACATCTTCGGCACCCAGAATATTTTCAGCCAGCCGGTATTTGGATTTCTGCAAATCCACAATTCTTTCTTCAATGGTACCCTTGGCGATCAGCCGGTAAACAGTTACAAGCTTTTGCTGGCCTATCCGGTGGGACCGGTCTGTAGCCTGGTTCTGGGCGGCCAGGTTCCACCAGGGATCATAATGGATAACCACATCGGCACCTGTCAGATTGAGTCCGGTGCCGCCGGCCTTCAGGGAAATCAGGAAAACAGGTACAGGTCCGGTTCCCTCTTCCTCCATATTTTCAGAAAGGCTGTCCTCCTTCACTGTATTCGTGGGGAAAGTATCTTCCTTTGTACTGCTTATGGTGGAGTCTTCTTTGTCCTTTGCCTTGAGATTGATACCCTGGTTGAAAGCGTGGACCAGCTCTATCCTTTTTTCCTTGGGCGTGGAACCGGTTATTTCATAGTAAGGAATCTCATCCTGGTCTAACCTTTCTTTGATGTGGTCCAGCATGGTGGTAAACTGAGAGAATATCAGAGCCCGGTGCTCTCCTTCTATCAGGTTATGGATCAATTCCATACAAAGCTCCAGCTTAGCAGACTCTCCCTCATAATTATCAAAGCACATACGGGGATCACAGCAGATCTGCCGCAGCCGTGTAAGCTGGGATAATATTTTGATTTTATTGGCCCTGAAGTCCTCGTCGGATTCGGCGGCCAGGGTTTGCAGAAGCTCTGTAGCCTGGGCATCGTAAAGCTGCTGCTGGTCTTCTTCCATCCTGGCATATAAAACTTCTTCCATTTTTTCCGGAAGCTCTTTTAGGACATCCGCCTTCAGACGGCGAAGAATAAAGGGAGAGGTCATACGCTGCAGCATAAGCAGGGCTTCCTCATTCCATTTTCTGGTGATGGGAATCTCCAGATCGTCCCGGAAGGTTCCATAGTCATAGAGAAAACCGGGCATGAGGAAGTCAAAGATAGACCAGAGTTCACTCAGTCTGTTTTCTATGGGGGTACCTGTGAGGGCAAACCGGCTGACACCCTTCAAAAGCTTGACCGATCTGGCCGTTGCTGTCCTGTGGTTTTTTATGTATTGGGCCTCATCCAGGACGATGAAGCGGAAAAGACAGTCCTCGTAGCCGGCGATATCCCTTCTGACCAGGTCGTAAGAGCTGATCAGGACATCATAATCCTTATAGTTCTCAATCTTTGCCTGCCTCTCTTCCGGGCTGCCGGTTATGGTTCCGGTTACTAGTTCCGGGGCAAATCTGCCAAGTTCCTCCTGCCAGTTGTAGACCAGGGAGGCCGGACAGATGACCAGGGCCGTGGCGGGAGCCTCCTCACTTCTCTCCATGTGCTCCAGTTTATCTGCCAGGAACAGGGTGATGGTCTGAAGGGTTTTTCCCAGACCCATGTCATCGGCAAGAATACCGCCAAAGCCATTTTCATCCAGGAGCCTCAGCCAGCGGTAGCCGGTTTCCTGGTAGCTTCGAAGGATCTTTTGCAGGGAGGGAGGAGTCTGGAAGCCACTGTCCTTGACATTGTGGAAATGAGATACCAGGTCCCGGTAGTGCTGGTCCCGGTCCGTGTAGAGGTCGGGGGCCAGGGAAAACATTTTATCAAGATACAGGGCCCGGTAAGCAGGCAGCTGCATTTTACCCTCTACAAATTCCCCGGGAGGAATCTGCAGGGCTTCCATCAGCTGGCCCAGGGCTTCCACAGTTTCATTTTCATCGATTTTAAAATAATCACCGTTCTCCAGTCTGGCAAAATGCTTCTTTTGTTTATAACGGTGGAGGATGTCTAAAAGCTCTTCTTTAGACAAATCATCGCAGCTGATTCTCAGGTCCATGAGATTATTGCCCACAGAGACATCTGCCTGGAAATGGGCTTTTCTGCGGATCTTTAATCTCCGGAAACGGTCTGTGACCTCTATGTCGGCCAGGGCGGAAAGCTGGTCTAAGCCCTGGCTTAAAAACTCATAAACTGCCTCATCTTTTCTGTGGCAGTACATAAGCTGGTCCTCTTCTGACTGCTGGCGGAGGTAATGGCTTAAAAGGTCGTAGACTTCATACTCACTGTCCCGGTCCCGGTAGCCGGCCAGACGTAAGTCGCCTCTTTCTTCGGCGGGCAGGTCAAGAAGACTGTGGACCATGTCTTTGTAGCGGACCTGGGGGCGGCAGTAGATGATCCCGTCTTCCACGTCCAGGTAGCAGGTGAATTCCGGTGCCGGCGGCAGGTAGGACCGGATCAGGTCCTGGTCGTATTCGATAATGTCCACATGGTCCATGGCCTGGAGCCTGGGCAGGGTTCTCCTGTAAAAATAAGCCAGATGGTTCCTGCCGATCCGTACGGAAATCCTGCCCCGGTCAGCCGTATCCAGCAAGGGCTTCAGTTCTTTGGTCTGGTCTTCTTCGATGCCATTGAAATAAGGGTCTTCCATATAGTAGGCCATGGAGGCCCCATAGAAAATGGGTGGACAGCTGCCTGTCATAATGACTCCCTGGAAGATATGGGAGGAGGGATGTATGTCGGCGTGGATTTCCAGCAGCAGTCTCAGATCTTTGACACGGAAGTTAAGATAGGTTTTGTTTTTGAGATTATCTGTCCGGAAATTAGCTTCTACCGGCTGACCGCTGTTACAGGCAAGCCTGAAAAAACTGTCCAGCCGTTCTCCCAGTAAGGGAAGTGAGCCTTTTAAGGGAACCGGACCCTCCTGGTCCCGGCTGCTTGTCCGGTAACGGATCTGCCAGCTGTCGATCTCCTGCTGCCTGCTGTCCACGGCCTGGCATAGAAAATCATACCATGGCAGGGAGGCTTCCTTTAGACTGTCCCGGCCCAGAAGGAGCTTTTCCTTGCTGCCAAACTGCCGGCTCTTATGGAGCTTCATAGCTTCTACATAATCAGTGATATCTTTAATCTTATAATAGTTATCTTTGCCAATGCGGAAGCTGGCTTCCATCCCGTGATCATATATGAAAAGGTAGGGTTCAAGGCCTATATTCTTACTCAGACGGTTGGCCGGGCCGGAATCCTTGTCCTGCTTTTCCGGGGTCCGGTCCGATTCATAGCCGGCACCCAGCAGATCCATCAGCAGCTGGCCGGAATCATTGGTACTGTCTCCCGGGTTAAAGCGCCTCAGGTAGTCCTGGGTCAGAAGAATGGCGGCAATCTGATGGCGGCACAGAGTTCTCTCCAGATAGGAATTCCGGTCATAGCGGTAGTGGCAGAGCTTGCTGCTGCAGTAGGAATCCAGGATCTTGTCTCTGCCAAAATCCAGAGTTGCCGACCAGGCCCTGTAGCCGGTCTCCATACTCTCAAGAAGGGCCTTGCCGGTGAGACTGCCTCCCGGGTCGGAAGCGGAAGAAGTTTCCTTCCGGCTCAGACTTACCTTTACCGGCTTGTAGTTTTTTGCCGCAATCAGGTCTCTGGCCTCTTTCAGGCTTTCCTCCGGAAGATTAAGGCCTTCCGTAAACTGGTCTCCCTGGAAATATCTGTATTCTGTAAAATGTTCCTCATCGGTTTTTTCATAGTGATGGCCGGCCTGGTAGTTCTCCTCCTCCTGCTTTTGCAGCAGATCAATTTTTTCAGGGGAAAAATTCAGTTTTTTCTTTTGGGAGCTTTTGGGGTCCTGCTCTAAAATGAGAGAAGCTGCCGGATCTTTTTTTGCGGAGTCCTTCTCTTCCACTCCCTGGTCTGTGGGGCCCGCCTTTCCAGGTTCTGAAGACAGGCCGGAATGTCCCGGCTGACCAGGCCGCTTTTTAGAGGAGGAGCCTGTTCCCAGGTCCCGGCTGTCAATCAATATTCTGCCGTAATCCTTTTCCAGACGGCAGAGAGCAGCCGCCATATGGGCACAGTATATTCCGTCTTCTGCCTCTTTGCAGCTGCAGCCGATACCCAGAAGCTTTTGGTTGGATAGAATGACCGAGACATGCCGGTCCACCTGGTCATGGACGGTCACTTCAAGTCCGCTGTCTTCCGCTGTTACTTGTTTTACCTTGCCCACTGCATAAAAATTCTTCCCTCGGGATAAATTAATTGGGGAAAAGAGCTCGGTCCAGTCTCTGTCTGCCATAATTTCATTCCCTCTTCCTGATATATTTTAAAAGCGTTACTTATGGTCAATCATAGAAAATATGCAGCACTGGGAACAGTTTTGCATATTATAAGTTTATTATTTATTGTATATAAGAAAAGCCAGGAAAGCAAATATCTTATTTTCTTTTAATTTCCATTATATCCAATATTGTAAATCTATAAAAAATACGCCGGCTGAATACAGCCGGCGTATCAGGCCCATTATATGCTTTGCTTGAACCAGTATCGCAGATAATTATAAATCATTTCCAATTTATGACTGTCTTCGATGCGGTCAAGAATAGCAAGAATTGACTTTTTGTAATCCATGAAATCTACCTCCTCTTACAGTGATAAATTAAAAAATAACCTAGCCCCTGTATTTATAATAGCACAAAAGAAGAAATAAGAGAATAGTGATTTTATGATTATTTTTTAATAATTATAAATTTTTATAAATTTAAGAGGAGGGCCATATATTGATAAAATGTAATCATTTTAGACAAGATCAGATATATTCAGACCTGTAAAAAATTTAAGGGCAGGATGAAAAATCCATGCCCTTAAATGTGTTTAAAGTCTAATCCTGATTTACTGAAAACATGACCCCATCAAAAAAGGAGAACACATTCAAAATAATAAATGTAATAAGCTTTATTTATGAAATCTCCTGATTAAATTACGAAGTCATCTTTCACGGAAGCCTTGAGATTCCAGATCTTGATGGATCCATTGTCGCTGATGGTATAATTATGCTCCTGGTCTGTCGGGTAAATATGGGAAGTAAAGGTAGCATCACCGTCATTAACGAAGAACTCAACACTGGACCTGTCGATAAAGATCCGCAGCTTCTTAAGGTCTTCTTCCAAGGGCATATCCAGTACTTCAAATACCTTTTCGTTGAAGCGCTTGTCCATGCCTCTGCGGTCAACGGTACAAACCTTGGATCCGCTGTCATAGTGGAAGGTAAAGCCGCCGCTGCCGTCAGCCTTGGTGTAAAGATTCAGGTCAAAATCTCCCTGTCCGACTTCAACTTCCAGCTCACAGATGTCAGGAAGCTTTCCGTCTGCCGGGGCCTGGCCGTCTCTCAGCTTGATGATGTCAGCAACAGGAGTCTGAACCAGGTGGTCACCCTTGATGCGGAGTTCTCTGGGCAGGCACATGGATCCCTCCCACTCTTCAGGCTCGGTGGGATAATGGTTGTCCGGGAGTCCGATCCAGGCAATCAGGATGGCCTTTTCAGGATCTTTCACATTGGCCGCACACTGGGCTGCGTAGAAATCAAAGCCATAGTCGAGATGATGGAAGTCTGTCTCCGGTGTGAAGGTCAGAGTATCATAATCCATGTGGCCGATCAGATATACATTATGGTTGGTGCTCTCTCCACGATTCGGCAGCTTGGTGTACTGGGGTGAGAATACCAGGACATCCTTGCCGCTGATATGAACGATACAGGGACATTCCCACATGCCGCCGAAGTCTTCGTAGCCCGGAACCTTGAGGGGGCCGGCAAACTTCCATCCGGTCAGCAGATCGTCAGACTCATAAATCAATGCGGTTCCCTTGAGGTCACTGGACTGGGCACCGATGAAAATATAGTATTTGTCTTTTTCTTCTACATAAACTACCTTGGGGTCTCTCTGATGTTCACTGAAATCATCCCTGGGGCCGAATAAGGGCTTGTCCATCTTGACCAGCTTGCCGTCGCCGTCCACTGTGGCCACACAGGTATAGGGGGTTCTCACCCAGTTTTCATCTCTGTGGTTACCGGTGTAGAAAAGATACATGTCATCTCCGGAAGCGTAGGCGGAACCGGAGTGACAGCCCTTGTTGTCATAGAAGGTATCCGGGTACATACCCACACCTTCATTCTTCCAGCTGATCAGATCCTTGGAGGAAACGTGATACCAGTACTTGAGTCCGTGTACTGCCCCCCACGGACACCACTGGTAGTAGAGGTCCCAGGTCCCGTCATGGTATACGAATCCATTTGGGTCACTGGATAAACCTGTCACCGGCTGCACATGATATTTCTGCCGGTACTTGGAAGTAGAGATTCTTTCATAGAGATCCCTGATGTCATCCGGGCCTTCCAGGACACGATAACGTTCTTCTAAAGTCCATTCTTTCATAGTTATAATCCCCTTTTCGTAAAAATGTTTAGTAGTTACAGGTATATTTTATCTTAATTTTACATCTTTCACAATAGAATCAGAATAATTAAAAAAAGTTTGGTAAATTTATCAGGTTTATTTATTGAGGAAAAGGCTGATTTTTTCACCCAGTCCATAGCGTCGGTTGAGAATCTCCAGGGCATCGGGAATATCTTTCTCTTTCAGCCCCTCCAGCTCGAAATCAGTCTGCAGCCAGCGGCTTCCCAGCCCGTGGCTCTCCCAGTCATAATTGTTGTCGTCCAGTATCAGAAAGCTCTCCACCTGTCCCTTGTTCTTTTTTAACCAGCTATAGATTTCAAGGGCTCTTTTACTTATTTTAAAAGAGTCTGTTTTATCATAGATTTCCAGTCCGAACTCAGCCAGGGCATCATTTAGAATCTGACAGGCGGGCATAACCTTGTCCGGTTCAGGACTCCAGCCAGTCCTCCACGATGAGGACAGAACCAGCCTGGCATCTGTCTTTTTTACAATCCTGGCCAGCCTTTCCACACATTTTCTATTGATGGGATGCTTGCGATAGTCATAGTAATTCTCCTCCAGGTAATCCATGGAATTCAAGACTCCGTCAACATCCAGAAAAATGACCTTCATCTCTGTTTTCCCCCATAAATCAGATTAAGGAAAGTATACCATAATTCATTTTAAGTGGACAGGAAAATAAGGAAAGGCTGGCATTTTTCTCATTTATAACTTTGTTGACTGTAAAAATAGAACATGATAAGATGGAATTGGAAAAAATAGGAATAACAAAGGGGAGTTTGGTTATGAGAGGCCCATTGATGCTTCAGGATAAAGCATATACTTATCTGATTGACAAAATTAAAAACGGTGACCTGGAGGCTGACAGGATATATTCTCTGAATCAAATGGCTAAAGAGATTGGTATTTCCAGAACCCCGCTTCGTGATGCAGTGATGAAGCTGGCCCAGGAAAGATATATTGATGTCTTACCCAGCAAGGGTTTTGTCCTTCATAAGATGACTTCGGAGGATATGGTGGAGACCTACCAGATCCGCAATGCTATCGAAAGTTTCTGCTTAAAGCAGCTCTCCCGCAACATAAATACAGAGCGGGGACAGCAGTACTTTAACAAGATCACAGGTAAAGTTGACAGCATGAAAGAGATTCTATCCACATCCAGGTCGACGGAAGATTTTGGACGTAAAGATTATGAGTTTCACCGGAGCATCGTCCAGTATGTGGGTAATGAGACCATGCTGGAGATGTACCGCAGCTTTATGTACCGGATTTTCTGGCTCAATGTCTCTTCTTTTACCCGGGAGGGACGTATGGAGGATACTCTCAGTGAACACGAGTTGATGCTTAGACTCATCCACGACGGTGACACTGCCGCTATCGATACTCTTTTGGAGCATCATCTCCGGATTCCCATGGAGATCAACCAGGAACTGCTTTAAGAGTTCTGATTAGGAAAACATATATAAATGATTGGGAAAACATATATAAAGTATATAACATACATAAAATGAAAAGGGGGCGTCGCAGTAACGTTTCAGCCCATTTTATAAAAATGGGCGAATCGTAACTGCTGACGCCTTTTTTGCGCGCATTTTCATCAGG